>JACZKY010021826.1_pt1 | contig 23303 bp, 26 predicted proteins | sample 8237611 | NCBI WGS metagenome assembly JACZKY01 (sample SAMN16148055, study PRJNA663545) | marine sediment metagenome | biome: sediments and biomass from bioreactor inoculated with such sediments; feature: coastal sediments; material: methane- and iron-fed bioreactor; isolation source: Bothnian...
TCTCGGAGGCGAGTTCCTTGGACATCCCGGCCGAGGCGCCGATCCATCGCCTCGCCACCGTTCCGCCGGGGCCGAGAAGGAGCAGCACGGGGGCCCGGCTCACGCGGAACTCCTTGCGGAACTCCTCGGGGAGGGCGGTGAGGGTGGTGACCTTCAGCGCCCCGGAATCCTCCGGGCCGCCGCCTTCGGGCGGCGGCGCGGGGCGCAACGGGGGCACCTCCCGCCGTCCGGTTGGAGACAGCGACGTTTCCCTGTCGAACAGGACCCGGTAGACGCGCACGGTGCCGGGAGGATGCGGCGCCGCCGCGGTCCGCACCGCCTTCCAGACGTCCGCGCACGCGGGACACCACGGGAAGTCGAGAAACACCAGGCCGACGGGCTCCGCGAACGCGGGGAGCGCGTCCAGGGCCTTCCCCGAGGCGTCGGAGAATACGGGACGCCCTGCCGGGAAGGGCCGGGATCCCACGGTGAGCGCCTTCGGACCGCATCCCGGCGCCAGGATCAGCACGGCGACCAGCGCCGCGAGGGAAGCGCCCCTTCTCAAAGGTTCTTCTGCACCAGCGAAACGATGTTTGACTTGGGGTTGACGCCGACCATCTGCCCCTTGATCTGTCCGCCCTTGAAGAGGATGAGCGTCGGGATCCCCCGGACGCCGTACCGCGAGGCGATGTCCGGGCTGTCGTCGACGTTCACCTTTCCCACGCGGGCCTTCCCGTCGAATTCCTTCGCGACCTCCTCGAGGATCGGGGCGATGACGCGGCACGGTCCGCACCATGGCGCCCAGAAGTCGACCAGGACGGGAGTCCCGCTCTCCACCGTCGACTGGAAGTTCGCGCTGCTCAATTCAAGGATGTTCCCGGCCATTCCGTTCCTCCCCTGGTCCTTTGCCTGTTTATTTGTCCCGCCTGGCGAGTTCCTTTTTCATGCATCGATCCATCACCCACGGGATCCCCGCGGCGTCCAGGATCTCGCAGGCGCGCTCGCTTTCGACCCCTTCCTGCATCCAGAAGAAGCGGGCCCCGATCCTCACGGCTTCCTCGGCGATCGGCGGAACGTCCGCGGATTTCCGGAAAACGTCCACCAGGTCGACCCGCTCCGGTATCTCGGTGAGCGACTTGTAGGCCTTCTCCCCGAGGACCTCCGTGAGGAGCGGATTCACCGGGATCACGCGGTATCCCCGTTCCTGGAGGTATCTCGCGACGCCGTGGCTGGGCCGATCCGGCTTGTCCGAGATCCCGACCACAGCGATCGTCTTCGTACCGGAGAGGATGGCTTCGATCCGCTGCTCCATCGATTCCTCCCGCACCTTTTCAGATGCGGTTCATGCTACATCGGTTGTTCCGGAATGGAAAGAGATGCGCCGGAGGCGTTCCTTGACAGTCCGGGTGGAAAAATTTATCGTTTCCCTACTCTTGCCGTGGGGAGCTCCCTTGAAGGAATCGGTCGTGCGCGCACTGAAGGAAGGGGCGGAACTGCGCACGAGGATGGCTGAATCGATGGCGGCGGAGATCGCGACGGCGGCGACGGCGATCGCCGAAGCGTTCAAGGCCGGCCGGAAGCTCCTCCTCTTCGGCAACGGCGGAAGCGCGGCGGACGCCCAGCACATCGCCGCGGAGTTCATGAACCGGTTCCTCATCGAGCGCCCGCCCCTGCCGGCGATCGCCCTCACGACCGACACCTCGATCCTCACCAGCATCGCCAACGACTACGCGTTCGACGAGATCTTCAGCAAACAGTTGAAAGCCTTGGGGAAAAAGGGGGACGTGGCCCTGGGGATCACGACCAGCGGGTCCTCCGGGAACGTCCTCAAGGCGCTGCGCGCGGCGAAGAAACTGGGGATGACGACGATCGCCCTGACCGGGGAGGGGGGGAAGGCGGCGTCCCTCTCCGACATCGCCCTGCAGATCCCCTCCCGGAGCACGCCCCGGATCCAGGAGGCCCACATCGCGGTCGGTCACATCCTGTGCGACCTGACCGACACGATCCTGTTCAAGGACGTCGGCAAGCGGTGAGCCGCCCCCTCGATTTCTCCCGCCTGCGGCGCACGTCCCTGTACTCCCGGAAGAGCAAGGTATCGTTCGAGGGGTTCGGCGTCCCTCCCCGCGCCGGGATGTCGTTCCGCCGGTTCCTCGACGGCCTTCCGAAATACCTCGCGGCGAACGATTTCCGCGCCGTGGTCGACGCGATCGCGCGGGCCCGCGGGCGCGGCGCCCCGGTGCTGCTCGGGATCGGCGCGCACTTCATCAAGGTCGGGCTCTCCCCGCTGCTCCTCCAGGCGATCCGGGACGGCGTGTTCACCGCGGTGGCGATGAACGGGGCGGGGGTGATCCACGACGTGGAGCTCGCGCTCGCCGGGAAGACCTCCGAGGACGTGGCGGCCCACCTGCCGGACGGATCGTTCGGCATGGCGCGGGAAACGGCGCAATTCCTCCATGGCGCGCTGGCGGAAGGGATCCCTTCGGGGCTGGGATTCGGCGCCTCCGTGGGGAAGGCGATCGCCTCCTCCAAGGCGCGCTACCGGAAAAAGAGCCTGCTCGGGGAGGCGTACCGGCTCGGGGTTCCCGTGACGGTCCACGTGGCCGTGGGGGCCGACATCGTCCACATGCACCCCGAGGCGGACGGCTCGGCGATCGGGGAAGGGTCGCTGCGGGATTTCAGGACGTTCTGCTCCCTCGTCGCGGAGCTGTCGGGGGGCGTCTACGTGAACGTCGGGTCGGCGGTCATCCTTCCCGAGGTCTTCCTCAAGGCCGTCTCGGTGGCGCGAAACCTCGGGCATCCCCTGTCCCGCATCACGACCGTGAACATGGACTTCCTGCGCCATTATCGTCCGGACGTCAACGTGGTGACCCGTCCCACGCAAGGGGGAGGGAAGGGGTACCACCTGATCGGTCCGCACGAGATCCTCTTCCCCCTCCTGATGGCGGCCATCGCCGAGCGCGGCGCCGGCGGGGGACACTCCTTCCCGTGAGGGGGGACGCTACAGGTTCTCTCGTCGACAGAAAAAGGAGTGTCCCCCACTGCCGGGAATGTCCCCCTAAACGGTCGTTTCCTCGCCCGGGGAGAGGACGATCGGGCGGGTGCCCGGGGAGACCTTCGCAAGCTCCGCGACGAACCGGTCCGCGTTCGGCTCGAGGATCGGAAACGTTCCGAAGTGCATGGGGATGACCGCCTTCGCTTTCAGCAGGGAGGCCGCCTTCGCCGCCTGCCGGAAGTCCATCGTGAACACGGACCCGATCGGCAGCATCGCCAAGTCGATCGCGTGCAGCTCGCCGATCAGCGCCATCCCGGCGAAGATCCCCGTGTCCCCGGAGTGGTAGATCGTGAGGCCCGACGGCGTCTTCAGGACGTATCCGACCGGTGCCCCGAGCGTGCACGAGTGGCGCGCCTCGGTCATCGTGATCTCGAACCCCTGCAGGTTCACCGTCCCGCCCACGTTCATCCCGCCGCCGCCGTTCAGCAGCCGCCCCTCGGGGACGCCCCTGGCCTTCAGGTCCCCCGCCAGCTCGAAGATCGCCACGACGAGGGCTCCCGTCCTCTTCGCCACCGCCACCGCGTCCCCCGCGTGGTCGAAATGGTCGTGCGTGAGGAGCACCAGGTCCGCTTTCGGCGCGGCGTCCGCGCCGCCGGGGGCTTTCGGGTTCCCCTCGAACCACGGGTCGATGAGCACCGTCTTCCCGTCCCGGATGGAAAAGCCGGAGTGCCCGAACCAGCGAATCCGCGCCGAAGCCATGGTCGCCCTCCTCCTCGCGATGGGAGTTACCGAATTCCTATATAACGGCACGGCGCGCGATCCGTAAAGGGGGAATTGCTCCCTACCCGCCGCGGGGCGCCCGTGGTAAAAGGACGGTGAAACTCCGGTGACGGGAGCGTGGCATGACGGGTGTGGACGGACTCCGGGGATTGCGCCCCTTCCGGGTGGTGGCCCCCAACCGCGTGGACCTCGCGGGGGGGACCCTCGACATCTTCCCCCTCTACCTGCTGATCGGGGACGCCATGACGGTGAACGCCGCCATCGCGGTCCACAGCGAGGTCGTGGTGCGCCCGTTCCGGCGGGGCGCGGCAAGGCTGCACTCTGGGAATTTCGCGATGGCGGTCACCGCCGCCGACACCCACGGTTTCTCCCTCGCGGGAAAGCTGGGGCTTCTCTCCCGCGCCCTGCGGCATTTCCCGGCGGTCTCGGGCGTCGAGATCCTCGTGAACAACGAGGCGCCGGTGGGGTCCGGCATCGGCGCGTCGTCCTCCCTCCTGGTCGCGCTGATGCTGGCGGCGGGAAGGCTGACGGGGATCGCCTGCCGGCCGGAAGAGACCGCCCGGGCGGCCATGGAGATCGAGGCGGCCCATCTGAAGAGCCTGACCGGCCGGCAGGACCACCTGGCGGCGCTGCGCGGCGGCGTCCAGGGGATCCGGTTCCTTCCCGGCCGCGTGGACACCCACCGGCTCCCCCCAGGGGGACGGGCGGGGGCGATGTTGAGGGATCATGCATTCCTCGCCCACACGGGGATCGCCCACCATTCATCGGACGTGAACTGGCGGATGATCCGCGGGGCCATCGACGGCGACGCCGGGGTCCTTCGAAAATTCCGTGGGATCTCCGCCGCCGCCCGGGATGCCTGGGAGGCGGTGGTGGCGGCGGACCCTGAGGGGGCGGGCGACGCGATCGCCGCGGAGTGGGCGATCCGCAAGACCCTCGCCACCGGCGTGTCCACCCCCGGCGTGGAGACGTTGTTCTCCGACCGCCGGTTCCGCCGCCTGGCGGCCGGCGCGAAGCTGTGCGGCGCGGGAGGGGGAGGGATGCTCTTCGGCCTGCTCCGGGACCCATCCGGCCGGGTGCCGCTGGACGCCCTCCTTTCAGCCGCCGGGATGGCGGTCCTCCCGTTCCGGCTCTCCGGCGGCGCGCGGCTCGAGGAAACCGGTGAGGATGGCTGAGAAACCCTGGGACGTCGCGGTCGTCGGCGCCGGTCCCGCGGGGCTGTTCGTCGCGCGTACGCTCGCCGGGAGCCTGTCGGTGGTCGTCCTCGACGAGAAGGACCGCACCGGCGGAGCGGGCGCGATGACCGACGGGAAGCTGAACCTCTCCCCCCACATCGGCCTCGATCTCTCCGAGCTGCGGATGGCCGAGGAGGAGGCGGTCGAGCGCATCGAGGCCGTCGATCGCGTCTTCGTCGCCCACGGTGCCGACCCGACGGTGTACGGCGAGGACCGGGAGCGAATCGACGCCTGGCTCGACCGGGTCTCCTGGGTCCGGCGCAGGACCTCGAAGGGGGAGTGGGACGTCGCTCTTCGGCCGGCGCGGCAACGCCACATGGGGACGGATCTCGCCCACCGGGTGGTGGCCCGGATGACGGAATCGATCACGTCGGCGGGCGCCGTGTTCTCCCTTTCGACGCGCGTCGAGGGGATCTCTTTCCCGCATGGCGGTCCCTTCGTCCTGCGCACGTCGGGGGGGGAGGTGCTCGCGCGATACGTCGTGGCCGCGCCGGGTCGGGACGGCGCCTACTGGTTCCGGGAGGCGGCCCGGGGCCTCGGGGTCGCCACGCGCTACGGCGCGATCGACATCGGCTGCCGGGTGGAGGTGGCGTCACCGGTTTACGACGAGATCACCCGCGTCCTGTACGATCCGAAGTTCCTCTTCGTCACCCCCACCCACGAAGACCGCACGCGGACCTTCTGCACCAATCCGGGAGGCCGGGTTCGCATGGAGACGCGCGACGGCTTCCGCCTGGTGAACGGCGACGCCCTGAAAGCCGTCAAGACGGCGAACACGAACTTCGCCATCCTGAATACCGTGTCGATGACCGAGCCGATCCAGGACACCACCGAGATGGGCCGGAAGGTGGCCGAGTTCGCCAACTTCTGGGGGGGAGGGGAGAGCCTGATCGTGCAGCGTTGGGGGGACCTGATGCAGGGGCGCCGATCGCGGAGTGAAACGTTCCACTCCGCCGCTCTCGGCTACGACAAGATGACGCCGACGCTGCCTCCCGGGCCGGGGGTGACGCCGGGGGACATCTCCTTCGCCTACCCCGGGCGGATCGTGGATAACCTTCGGGAGACCTTGCTGCTGCTCTCCCGCGTGATCCCCGGCGTGGCGCACCCGTCCACGGCGATCTACGTCCCGGAGATCAAATTCTACGACACGAAGTACGTCACCGACCGGTACCTCGAGACCAACGTCCCGAACCTGTTCGTCGCGGGCGACGGCGTAGGGAAATCCCGCGGGATCGTCGGCGCCGCCCTGAACGGATGCCTCGCGGCGGAAGGGATCCTGCGGAAGGAGGGGAAAGGATAACCTCGGAAGCTGGCTTGTGGGTTGTGGGCAGGGGACACACCTCCCCGGGGGGACATTCCTGGTTTTTTTCCACGGGAGGAGGGGAAGGAGTGTCCCCCACTGCGACCAGGTATGTCCCCTGAAAGCGCCTGCTCCTTACAGTGCGGTTCTCCTGCCGTACCTTTCGCTGTAAACAACCCATTGTGGCTGGTTTCCGGGGTACTCGTTGTTACCTTTCGTTGACGATGAGTACCCCGGAGCCGGAGACCCGGTCCGCCTTCAGCATCTGCAGGGCCCGGTTGGCATCCTCCAGCGGGAAAGTGGTCACCTTCGGGCGGATCGGGATCTCCGCCGCCTCCCGCAGAAGCCCCTCGCCGTCGGCCCGGGTGTTCGCCGTCACGCTGCGGACGTTCTTCTCGTGGAACAGGCACTCCTCGTACTTCATCGACGGCACGTCGCTCAAGTGGATCCCCGCCAGGGCGAGGGTCCCGCCGTGCTTCAGCGCCCGCAGCGCCGGCGGGACGAGCTCTCCCGCCGGCGCGAAGAGGATGGCGGAGTCCGCCCGGCCGGGCATCTCCGCGGGATCTTCGCCGACCCACGCGGCGCCCATCGTTTTCGCCAACTCCCGGTGGGCTGCCCCGCGCGTGCAGACGTACGCGGTCGCCCCCCGGTGCAGCGCGAGCTGCAGGACGATGTGGGCGGAGGAGCCGAAGCCGTAGAGGGCCAATGTCCCGCCGGGGGGGAGCTCCGCCCGCGCCAGCGCGCGGTACCCGACGATTCCCGCGCACAGCAGAGGCGCGGCCTCGGCGTCCGGGAAGGCGTCGGGCACCTTGTAGGCGAATGCCTCCGGCACGACCGCGTATTCCGCGAAGCCGCCGTCCCGGTCGTACCCCGTGAACAGCGGGGCCTCGCAAAGGTTCTCTTTCCCCGCCACGCAGAAGCCGCAGATCCCGCAGGCGCGGGCGAGCCAGGCGATCCCGACCCGTGCCCCGGGGGGGAAGCGCCCCGCCCCTTCCCCGGTCGAATCGACGGTTCCGACCACCTGGTGGCCGGGGATGACCGGGAGCCTTCGGGCGGGCAGATCCCCCTCGATCACGTGGAGGTCGGTCCTGCAGATCCCGCAGACGCGCACGCGGACCCGGATCTCCCCGGGGCCTGGCAAGGGCTCGGGAACGTCCCGCAGCGTGAGCGGGGAAGTTATGATCGGCGCGATCCGGTCGAGGACCGCCGCCTTCACGGAAGGAGGAACCGCGAGGGGTCGAGGAGCTCGAACCCCGCCTCCTCGATCGCCTTCCGGATCGGGCCGGTGTTCAGGGTGGCGACGCGGAGGAAGTTCGCCCGCTTCCCCTCCTCCACGTGGCGGGTGGACAGCAGGCTCGTGATGTTCACGTGGAAGGACCCGATGATCGCGGTCAGCTGCGCGAGCGTCCCGGGCCGGTCGGGGACGACGACCTCGAGGCGGGAGGAGACTTCGCCCACGCCGAGGACCTCGATGAAGGCCTCCATCACGTCGGTCCGGGTGATGATCCCCGCGACTTTCCCCGCGGCGTCCACCACCGGCAGGGCGTTCACGCGGAAGTCGCGCAGCAGGACGATCGCGTCCTCCAGCGTATCGGTGAGCGTGGCGGTGACGACCTTGCGGGTCATCGCCCGCTCCACGGGCGTGTTCTTCATGAACCTCTCCGCCTCCTCGGCGGAGAAGCCCGGCACCAGGCCGGCGGGAAGCACCACGGCGCGGATGTCCCGGTCGGACACGATCCCCAGCAGGGTGCCGTCCTCCGAAACCACCGGGAGCTGCCGGATGGTGTGTCCCCGCATCAGCCCCTGCGCCTCCAGGAGGGACGCGGTCGGGGGCACCGTCACGATCTTTTTCTTCATCCTTCGCGCGACGAACATTCGGTCATCCTCCGTGGGCCGGGATCACTCGCCGAGGAGCTCCCGGACGTGGATTTCGATGCAGGACGTGAGAGACGAGGTTTCGTATCCTCCTTCGAGGATCGAGACCACCTTCCCCCCGCAGTACCGGTCGGCCAGCCCGTTCACGTGGCGGGTCATGAAACGGAACCCCTCCTCCGTGACCTGGAGGTCCGCCAGCGGATCGTCCCGGTGGGCGTCGAAGCCCGCCGATACGAGGATCATCTCCGGCCGGAACCGCTCCATGGCCGGTTCGAGCATCTGCTCGAAGGTCGTCCGGTACTCGGCGTCCCCCGCGCCGGGGGCCATCGGGGCGTTGAGCGTCGCGCCTTCCCCCTTTCCCTTGCCGACCTCCCACCGGCGTCCGGTGCCGGGGTAGAGGAACGTGGGGTGTTCGTGGATGCTGAAATAGAAGACCGTCGGGTCCTCGAGGAAGATGTTCTGGGTGCCGTTGCCGTGGTGGACGTCCCAGTCGACGATGAGGACCTTTCCCACCCCGTGCTTCGCCTGGAGGTACCGGGCCGCGACGGCCGCGTTGTTGAGGAGGCAGAATCCCATTCCCACGTCCCGTCCCGCGTGGTGACCCGGCGGCCGGACGGCGCAGAAAGCGCGGTCGGCCGTCCCTTCCGCAACCGCTTTCGCCCCAGCGACCGCTCCCCCCGCGGACAGCAGAGCGATGTTGAAGGAGTGCCGGTTGAGGTAGGTGTCCTCCGCGTCGAGCGTGAGGTCGCCGCGCCGGCAGGCGTCCTCCAGCTTGTCCAGGTACCCCCTGTCGTGGACGGAGAGAATCTCCGCGTCTTCCGGATACTCCGGCGTCACGGGGACCATCCGTTCGATCAGGCCGACCTCCCCGAGGTGCTCGGTGATCGCGACCAGGCGTCCCGGGGCCTCGGGGTGTTCGAACGGCGGAGCATGGAGAAGATAATCGGGATGGTAGACCCAGGCCAGCCGCTTCATTAGCGCTCCGTACGCACCCCGGCAGTCGATCGGAGAACCCTACCGGAACGTCGTGATCTCCGACGCCGGCTTGCGCGGCGGCTTCGGGGGCGCCGCGTCCGGTTTCCCCAGGGCGATGATCGCCAGCAACTCCTCGGGATGCCGGACGGAGAGCGCCGATTCGAGCTCCTGCTTCGCGATCATCGGGCCGGTCATCCAGCAGGTGCCGTATCCCAGCGCGAAGGCCGCGAGGAGGAACTGGGTGATCCCGGCGGAGACCCCCTGAAGTCCCGGGTTGACCAGGAAACGGCGTGCTTTGTACCGTTCCGGGTCCTTCTCGCGAAGCGTCCTGTCCGTCGCCGATTCGTAGGGGGCGCCGACCACGCAGACGACGGCCGGCGCGAAGGCGAACAGGTTGTGGTAGGTGGCCTTGCCGCCGGGAGCCTCGCTCCCGGTGACGCGCGAGACGACCTCGTCGACGATTCCTCTCATCCGCGCGATCGTCTCCCGTTCCTGTACGACGATGAACCGGAAGTTCTGGGAATTTCCCGCCGTGGGCGCCCACGAGGCGGCCTCCGCCATCCGGAGGATGTGTTCTCTCGGGACCGTGTCCTTCCGGAACTTCCGGATGCTCTGGCGGCCCTTCATCGTCTCGAAGACGTCCATTCGATCCTCCTGGCGGCCGGGTTCGTGATCCCGCCCGTTATCGGGCGGCCGGCTCTTCCCTCATCTCCATCTTCTTCCGGATCTCCGCGAGTTCCTCTTCGCACGCGTCCGCGCGGGACGAAAGCTCCTGCAGGCGCTTTCCGGTCGCCTTCTCTTTCCCGAGCAGTTCGTCGATGAACTGCTCCCTGGTCGATCGGCTCCCCTCGCACGCTTTCCGGAGGGCGTCGAGTTCGCCGGTCACGCGCGCCAGGGAATCCTCCCTCTCCCGGAGTCGTCCGGCGAGGGCGTCCCCGGCGGTTTTCTCCGCGGCCACCTGCTTCGAGAGGGCGTCGACCTCGGCGGCCAGCTTCGTCTTTTCACGGTTCAACGAGGCGTACCCGTCACGGAGGAACTCGACCTCCCGGGCCTTCGTCTCGTAGGTCGACGTGGTTACGATGCAGCCGGCACAGGAAAGGAGCGCGGCGACAGCGGCAAGCGTGGTCGGCAATCGACGAAACAACGGCGGCTCTCCCTGGAGGATGATCTCCGCAACGGACGATAATGATTTTACTTTCGGGCACCTTTTTAATAAAGTTGAAAATAAACACGGGAGGGCAACGGCCCGTGCCGTCCAACCCCGCCGATCTCCTCGAGAAGCTTCTGCGGCTCGGCTACATCGCTCCCGACGATCTGAAGGCGATCAGGGACCGTTCCTCGGCCCTCGGGATTCCCGTTCCCGAAGCCGCCCTCCTCGAGAACCGGCTGCATCCGGACGCGCGCGCATGGATTCTCTCGGAATCCCTCGGGATCCCCTTTCTCGAGGTCGAGCCCGACGCCGTTCCCGCCGAGCTCTCCAAGCTGCTCCCCGAGGCGATGGCGCGCGAGAACCGGGTCGTACCGATCGCCCGCGAAGGCGACCGGCTGACCGTGGCCGCGGTCGACCCGTTCCGGCACGGAACGTTCGCCGCCATCGGGGAGATGACGGGACTCTCGCTGCGGCTGGTGGTGTGCCCCGAGCGGACGATCGGCGGGATCCTCTCGCGCCTCTACCCCGACCCGTCCGGCATCGAGACGTTCGAGCTCGGGGAGGGGGCGATTTCCCGGGAGGAGGCCGAGGAGTGGCTCTCCACCGGGGGAGCGGAGCGCGTCTGCGGGCAGGTCCTCCTTTACGCGGCGTCCCGCGGGATGTCGGGCGTCCGGATGTTTCCCCTCGGTCGGGACGTCGTGATCAAGGGCCGCTCGGCGGGGAAGTCCGTGCATCTGCTCTCCTTCCCCCTCCGGTCCAGGACCGCGCTCTTCGACGCGTTCCTGGAGCTGGCGGGCGTCCCCGGCGGGACGGAACTTCCGCCCGAGACGATCTTCCAGCTCGAGTCCGGCGCCGGGATCGTCGCCCTGCAGGCGAGTTTCCTGCGGGGTCTCTCCGGCCCCGAGGCGATCGTGAAGATCCTTCCCGACCTGCGGTCGAAGATCTCCCTCGACGCCGTCGGCTTCAATCCCGATCAGCTCGACATCACGGAGAAGATCCTGCAAAAGGGGAGCGGCCTCTTCCTCGTGTCGTCCCCCGGACACGAGGGGGTCGCCACCACCCTGTTCGCCATGCTGCGGGAGGGGCACCGTCCGGGACTTCGCGTCGTCACCGTCGAGGAACGCCACCGGTTCCGGAACGAGGGGTATTTACAGTTCAACCGGCGTCAGGCCGAGGAGCGGTTTTCCGGCGACTGGTGGCGCCTGGCGGAATCCCTCGAACCCGACATCCTGATGATCGAGCACCTCCCCGACCCGGCGGCACTCGCGGACCTGTTGAACATCGCGCAGGCCGGAGCCCTTGTCCTGTGCGGCATCCGCAGGTTCGACATCGAGCGCGCGCTCCGCACGCTGCTCACGCTCGACGTGGACCCGTTCCTCCTCGCGCACGTCGTGCGGATGGTTCTGCACCAGAGGCTGGTGAAGCTGCTGTGCGTGGAGTGCCGTCGACCGGTGCCCGCGAGGCCGTCCTTGAAGAAGATCGGGGAACGGCACCGGGACGAGCTGGAGCGGATCGTCGCGGATACTTCCTTCTACTTCCCCTCCGGGTGTCCGAAGTGCCGAGGAACGGGCTACGCAGGAAGGATCGCGCTCATCGAGCTGATCCCCTTCACGCCGGGGGTGCAGAAGATCATGGTGTCGGAGGGGACGCCCGACGAGAAGCTTTCACGTCTGCTGGAGGAGGATTTCTACCCCGCGGTGCAATCGGTGCAGGAGATGCTGCGTCGCGGGATGGTAACATACGAGGACGTGGCGCCGTACTTCCGCTGAAGGGCCGGTCGGACAGGGCGCGGCGGCGCGCGCGCGCCGTGCGAGAGGGGAAGAGGATGAAGGAGACGACGCTCCACCGGATGTTCCTGAACCGGATCGCCGAAGGGGGCGACGCCATCCGGTACATGGTCCCCGGCGATCACGGCTACGCGCCGGTGACGTACCGGCAGGTCGGCGACGCCGCGCGGGAGATCGGCCTCGGGCTGATGGCGCTGGGGCTGTCCCGCGGGGACCGCGTGGCGATCCTCTCGTCGACGCGCCTGGAGTGGTGTCTCGCGGACATCGGGGCGATCCTGGGGGGATTCGTCACGGTGCCGATCTACCCGTCGAACCTCCCGGACCAGGTGGAATACATCCTCGCCCACTCCCGCGCACGCGTCGTTTTCGTGGAGGACGAGCCGCAATACAACAAGGTGGCGGGGGTCCGCGCCCGCCTCCCGCACCTCTCCGGCGTCGTGATGATGACCGGGGCCGCGGAGGGGAAGGAGGGCGACGCGACCCTTTCCGCGCTGAGGGATCGCGGGAAGGAGTACGGCTCCGGGAATCCCGGGGCGCTGGAAGCCCGCGGGGAGGAGATCCGCCCGGAGGACGACCTGACGATCATCTACACCTCGGGCACCACCGGTCCGCCGAAAGGGGTCGTCACGCGCCACAGCAACTACGCCTTCAACGTGACGGCGGCGCTGGAAGCGGTCCACGTTCCCAGGGGGTCGATGTTCCTCCAGTTCCTCCCCCTGGCCCACTCCCTCGGGCGCCTCGAGCACTTCCTCGCCTTCGACGCGATGGCCGTCTCCTCGTTCGCCCGCTCCCTTCAGACGGTGGCGGAGGATCTCGCCGCGGTCCGGCCGGAGATCATGGTGAGCGTCCCCCGGCTCTACGAGAAGTTCTACGCCCGCGTGCTGGCGAAGGTCGAGGAGGACGGGGGGCTGAAGAAGGCGATCTTCGAGTGGGCCCTCGGGGTCGGGCGCGAGGCGTCGCGATGCCGCCAGCGGGGCGAGGAGCCGCGAGGGTTCCTGGCGTGGAAGAACGGGATCGCCGACCGGCTGGTCTTCAGGAAAATTCGCGATCGGATGGGGGGCAGGCTTCGCTTCTTCATCTCCGGGGGGGCCCCCCTGTCCCGGGAGATCGCCGAGTTCCTGCACGCGCTAGGCGTTCTCATCCTCGAGGGGTACGGGCTCACGGAGACCTCCACGGTCACCACGGTCAACCGGCTCGAGCGGTACAAGTTCGGCACCGTGGGGAAGGCCCTCCCGGGCACGGAGCTCCGCGTCGCCGCCGACGGCGAGATCCTCGTCCGGGGGAGGCACATCTTCCGCGAGTATTTCAACGACCCCGCCGCCACGCGGGAGGCGATCGACCCCGACGGGTGGTTCCACACCGGGGATATCGGGGTACTCGACGACGAGGGATTTCTCCGGATCACCGACCGGAAGAAGGACATCATCGTCACCTCGGGGGGAAAGAACATCGCCCCGCAGAACGTCGAGAATCTCCTGAAGAACGACCGGTACGTCAGCCAGGCGTTCGTGTACGGCGACCGGAGGAAGTACCTGACCGCCCTCCTCACGCTCGCCCCCGAGGAGATCGTCGCCTGGGCGACCCGGAACGGGATCCCGGACCGGAGCGTGGAGGCGCTGGCGAAGCACCCCAAGGTGGTGCAGTTGATGCAGGAGAGGGTCGACGAGGTCAACCGGGGGCTGGCCTCCTTCGAGCAGGTCAAGCAGTTCGCGCTGCTGGGAACCGACTTCTCCCAGGAGACGGGCGAACTGACGCCCACCCTCAAGGTTCGCCGAAAGGTGGTGGTCGAGAAATACGGCCGGATCCTCGACGATCTTTACGGGAAGGAATGACCGCGACCGTTGCCCGCGACGATCTACGAAATCAACCGGATGCCGGAGGCGGAACGGGCGGCTCTCCTGTCGCTTCTCGTCCCCTCGCGCCTCCTCGCGATGTTTTCCATCGACCCACGGACGTTCCGGAACCCGTCCGGGGTCGAGTGCGTGAAGTTCGTCTGCCCGGAGGAGATGCCGTTCTTCCAGGTCGATGTCCGCCGGGATCCCGGGGACCGGGACGCGGCGTATTTTCTCGACGTCTCGACCACGGCGTTCGGCCAGATGGAGATCTCCTTCATCATCGTGAACGATCCCGACGGGGAGCGGTTCGGGATCGACCGGGACGAGAACGGCCACGAGACGTACTTCGGGACCGCGCGGCGGAACGTGCCGGAGGAGATCCGGGCGATGGAGGCGGGCCTGGCGCCGGGGCAGGTGCGCCGGGGCTTGCGGATGATGGGGGAGATGGTGGCGTGCTGGGACGCATTCTTCGGCCGGTTGGGGAACCGGTTCTACTTCCTCGAGGCGCTGGGGTACAACAGCGCGGTCCTGTACGAACGCGCCGGTTTCCAGTACGTGCAGGGGAAGGAGAGGATGCTGTGGATCGACCGCGCGTTCCGCCCGGGGGGGGAGCTGCACGCGAAGCTCGACGGGAGCACGCCGTTCCGGCGGCCTTCGTTCGCCCGGACCGTCCGGGGACGCGCGTGGGCGATCCACGACGGGATCCTCGGGGAGCCGTGGGAAAGCCCCAAGATGTACAAGACGATCGGCGTGCACGCGGGCATCGCCACGTTCACCGGCGAGGGGTATTGATGCCGGCACGGGTCCCGTTGACGGCCCTCTTTCTCGTCGCGCTGCTGGTCGCGCCGGCGGCGGCGCAGGAGGGGGAGGTCCTCCCGCGGATCTTCCTCGAGAAGAAGGTCTTTTCCGACACGGCGGGCGGGAAGCGGAGTTTCTACGAGACGCACACGGTGGAAGAGGGGGAGTCGCTCTGGAAGATCCTCGAACGGAGGGAGCGACTCACCCCGGAACGGTTCGCGGAACGCCTGAAGGAATTCCGGCGGGCCAATCCGAAGGTCGCCGATCCGTCGCGCATCTCCCCGGGGCAGGAGCTCCTCGTGCCGTCCGTCGCCGGCAGGGAGCCGGCGGATGACGGCAGGACGGACGCCTACAGGGTGAAGATGGGCGACGCGCTGCTGAAGATCCTTGCCTCCCGCGGCGTGCCGCTGGAGCAGAGGAAGATGTACCTCGACGCGATCCGGGAAACCAACCCGTCGGTCAAGGACGTGAACCGGATCCTCGCGGGGACGACGCTGCGGATTCCGACCGAGGCGTATTTTACCGGGGAGAAGCCGCCCGGGGAGCCGGAGAAATCCGTCCCCGCCGAAATCGTGGTCGCCGCCGCCCCGCCCGAGGTCAAGGGCGCGGCGCCCGATGTTCTTCCGGCCCCCGCGCTCACGCGGGACGTTCCCTCCGCGCCGGGGCAGGACGCCCTGGCGGCCGGGAAGCCGGAGGCGGAACTCCTGATTCCCAAGGCCCCCGCGCCGGGCGTGTCGGTCGTGGAGACGGGGAAGGCGAGCACCGACGATGAGGTCGTCGTCCCTCCGGCGAGCTCCCCGTACCGGGGTCTCCTGTCGGACCTCTTCCTGTCTCTCGGGGAAAAGTGGATCGACCGCGGGACGATGTTCCTCCCTCTTCCTTCCCTCGGCGACCTCGTGCTGCAGCTGTCCGATTTCCCCCTCGTGCGATTCTCCGGGGGGGCGCAGGCGCTGATCGATTTCCGCGGCGGCATCCCGCCGCGCGTCCGGGACGCGATCTCGGCGCAATGGGGATCGATCCGGGTCGTCTCCCTCGCGGATGCCGGCGGCGCGGGGGAGAGGATCGACCGGGTCCTCCGCGTGTCGGGGTACCATTCCGTGAAGGAGGGGATCTCCCGCCCGGTGGTGATGGGAGAAACCGTCTCCGTCGCGCTCCCCGCGCGATGGGTCGTCCAGCGGTCCGAGGACAGCCTTCTCTCCGGGGACCTCGTCCTGGTTTTGGAGGTCCCGGAGAAGCCCGATCCGGAATATCTCGCCGTGCTTCGGTACGCACGGCGCGTCGGGCTTCGCGTCCTGCCGTACGCCGACGACCCGAAGGCGGCGGAGGGGTTCCTCGTCGGCGTCGGGGAAGAGGCGTCGGCGGGGGAGATCCCGGTCGCCCTCGTGGTGCCGAAGACGGGGGGGCTCCCGGCGGTGGATATCGGTCTCGCGCTCCTCGGGATCCCCGCGAAGACCGGGGACCGCCTGCGCCTGGGCGGGTCCGGAGACCCCTTCCGGCTCGTCGTTTCGCCCGAGCGGCTCTTCAAGGCGGGGGGGAAGGAGTACGTGGTCGACACGGGGAAGATGTCCCCCGCGATCCGCTCCATCCTCCGGGATTCCGGGTACGCCGTCTTCCCGGCGGGGAAGGAAGTCTCCGGGAAGGAGATTCTCCAGCGGCTGATGAAGGTGGCCGGAGTCGCGACGGAAGAGCGGAAGGAGTACCTGCTGGCGGGGGGGAGGGAGGCGGGGTACGAGGTCCGGATCACGGGAACGTTCCTTTCCCTGTCCGGCCCCCCGGGCGGACCGGGACGAAAGGTCGTGCTCGTCGGGAGGAGGATCCACTCGGCCACCCGGGTGCTGCTCGGGGAAATGGGTATGGAAATCGTCGAGTGGTAGTCGTAAAATAATCTTTGGAAGGCGTCTGGCGGGCGACGGGGGGCATCGATCGATGGGGAGTGCGACGAACCGGGGCCCGGCGCGCCGTTCGGGCGACGCGTCGTCGCTGCTGGGGCTGGTGGAGTTTCGCCCGCGGCTGACGGTCGTCCTCGTTATCCTCACCCTCATGGTCGCCGTCGTCGGTTGGCGGATCGCCCGGGACACGGGAGCCCGCCGGGTCGACGGCTTGGCGCGCGAGGCGATCGGGCTCTTCGACGCCGTCCCGTCGGTCGGTGCGGTCCCGGCGCCGCTGGCCGCCGCGGAGGCCGAGCGGAAATTCCAGGACCTCGCGGGCGTCCCGATCGGGTTCCCGCGGGACGACGACGATTTCGTCCCCGTCGAGGTCCGCGGGGAGACGTTCGCGCATCGGCCGGCCGCTGTCCTCCGGTTCCGCTATGCCGGAGAGGGGTATCTTCTCGTGGTCGTCCCCCGGGGCCGTCTCCTCGGGCGTCGTCCCACCGCGGCGTTTCCCGGGGGAGCGTTCCTCTCCGGGGAACGGGGCGGGAGGTCGTTTGTCTTGTGGGAGCGGGAGGACGCTTCCTGTATCGTGGTTTCGGCGGTCGACGTGACGCAGGCCTTCGACCTGGTCCGCCGGCTGTTCACGTGACCGGGCCGCAGGATCGAATCCACCAAGGAGGGACCGCGATGATTGTCGCCAGGCGGATGAAGCGCAACCCCGTGTTCGTTGACGAGGGGGACTCGATGAAACAGGCGATGGACCTGCTGAAGGAGCACGAAATCCGCCACCTCCCGGTTCTGAAGGACGGGGAAAAGCTGGTCGGCATCCTCTCGGAGCGGGACATCAAGCAGGCGTCCCCTTCCCCGGCGACCGCCCTGGAGATCCGCGAGATCTATTACCTGCTCGACAAGGTCAAGGTGAAGCAGATCATGACGCGGCGTCCCTACACCGTTTCCTCCTCGGCCCCCATCGAGGAGGCGGCCCTGATCATCCGGGAGAAGAAGATCGGCTGCCTGCCGGTGGTGGACAACGGGAAGCTCGTCGGCATCCTGACGGAGACCGACATCATCGACTCCTTCATCGAGGCGATGGGCGTCAGCGGCCCCGGGTACAGGATCGAGGTCGTGCTGGCGAACAAGCCTGGCGCGCTCTACGAGGTGCTCAAGCTCCTGAAGGATTTCGACGCGAACATCGTGTCGGTGGCGACGGCTACGCACGAAGACCCGAACCGCAAGGTGCTCGTTCTGCGGGTCGAGACGAAGAATTACAAGGTGCTGAAGGCAGCGATCAGGAAGACGGGGTTCGAGCTTCTCTCCGCCGATTGACCCCCGTCAAGGAACAACGGGAAAGCCCGGAGCATCTTATAATGGTGAAAGAAACCGTCTTCGGATCAGGAGACAGCCAAGGAGGCTTCATGGTGAACTCAGAGGTAGAAGAGGTGCTCGACAGCATTCGCCCCGCCCTCCAGGCCGACGGGGGAGACGTGGAACTCGTCGACATCGACGGTGGCGTGGTGAAAGTGCGCCTGACGGGCGCATGCGGCGGCTGCCCGATGGCCATGATGACGTTGAAAGGCGGCATCGAGGCGGCTCTCAAGGAGCGGATCCCAACCGTCGAACGGGTGGAATCCGTATAACCCACCAACTCATTTCAACAGGGAGGTGTCATGGCGTACAAAATCACGGAGGAGTGCATCGCCTGCGGCGCATGCGTGCCGGAGTGCCCCGCCCAGTGCATCGCGGAGGGGGATCCGATCTACACGATCGACGCTAGCAAATGCACGGATTGCGCGGCGTGCGCAGGAGTGTGCCCTACCGCGGCATGCGTCCCGGCCTGAAGCGTAACGCGGGGCGAAACTCGCCGGTTTCGGCCGGCCGGAGGGGGCGAAAGGACACCTTTTCGCCCCCTTCTCCTATCTATAGGAGCTTCTGCACTTCCTTGTCGAAAGCGTCCTTGTCCATGTAGCCGATGTGCACGTTCTTGATCTTCCCGTCCTTCCCCACGAAAAAGGTGGTCGGGATGGAGGAGACCCCCCCGTACGCCCGGGCGGTCGCAAGGTCGCCGAAAAGGATCTTGTATTCAATCTTGTTGGCCATGAGAAATCCCGGCAGGTTCTCCCGCGAGTCTGTGTCGAGCGAGATGCCGACCAGTTCGAACCCCTTCCCCTTGTGCCGGTTGTACACCTCGACGAAGCCGGGGGTTTCCTCCCGGCAGGGGGTGCACCATGTCGCGAAGAAGTTGATGACCGCCGGCTTCCCCGCGAGCCGCGAGGAGTCGAACAGGTTGCCGCTCGTGTCCTTCAGGGCGAACGGGGGAGCGGGCATCGACCCGGAAGGCGCCGTCGGCGTCGCCTCCTTAGTTCCCGGCGGGGCGTTCTTCGCCTCCAGCCCGGATTGCCGGTTCCGGTACAGCAGGAAAGCGCCCGCGAACACCACGATCAGGATCAGGATCAGCGGCACCGCCCCGATCCCTTTGCGCGTTAACGTCCCTTTCATCCTCCGGCGCCCCCCCGTGTTTTGAACTTTCCAGGAATCGATGCATATGATAGCAAATCCGGCGCCCGCCTGCCTCGAATCGGGCACCTGGCGGGTGTGCGCCGACCCCCGTCATGTTATGATGGCGATCCGGGTCGATTCCGTATGAAACGGATTCGCCTTCACGGATATCAAAAAAAGAGAACTGCCGGCGGAGGGGAACGAAATGGCGAACTGGTCCATGGAAGATGCGTTGCGCCTGGCGTTGCGGCTCGAAGAGGAGAACTTCGTGGAGTACGAGAAAAGCGCCGCCGAGGCGACCAATCCCGGCGTCAAATCGATGTTCCGGTTCCTCGCGGGCGAGGAGCGCAATCACATCAAGCTCATCAAGGAAAAGATGGAGCAGTTCCACGTGAAGCCGTAAGCGGGGAGGCCGGGCGATCCCATGACGAAGGCGTTTTTCGACCACATATCGACCACCCCTCTCGACCCGCGCGTCTTCGAGGCGATGAAGCCGTACTTTTTCGAATGGTACGGAAACCCGTCCTCCCACATCCACGACCAGGGGCAGGCGGCGGTTCGGGCGGTCGACCAAGCGAGGGCCGAGGTCGCCGCGCTGATCGGGGCGAAGACGGGGGAGATCGTCTTCACCTCCGGGGCGACCGAGTCGAACAACCTCGCCGTCCTCGGCGCCGCGGAGGGGGCGGGGCCCGGCAAGCGGCACGTCGTGGTGTCCGACGTCGAGCACTTTTCCGTGATGAACGCCCTGATCCCGCTGCGCAACGCCGGGTACGAGGTGACCGTGCTCCCCGTGGACCGGAACGGCGTGGTCGATCCCGGCGCGGTCCGGAAAGCGCTTCGGGCCGACACGGCGCTCCTCTCGGTGATGCACGCCAACTCCGAGATCGGCACGGTCGAGCCGGTGGGTCCGATCGGCCGGATCGCGAAGGAGGCCGGCGTCCTGTTCCACGTGGACGCGACCGCGTCGGCCGGTCACATCCCACTGGACGTCCGGGAGATCCCCGCGGACCTCGTCACCCTGTCGGCGCACAATTTCTACGGGCCGAAGGGGGCCGGCGCGCTGTACCTCCGCGAAGGGACGAAGATCGCGACGCGAACCTTCGGCGGGTTCCAGGAGATGGGGTACCGGGCCGGAACGGAAAACGTCCCCGCCGTGGTGGGGATGGGCGCGGCAGCGGCCATCGCGGCGAGGGAAATGGTCGCGTGGGCGGAGCATCTCTCCCGGCTGGGGAAGATGCTGTGGGACGGCATCGCGCCGATCCCCATGCTCCACTTCACCGGTCACCCATCGGAACGCCTGCCCGGGCACGTCTCCTTCTGGGTGGAGCATGTCGAGGGGGAGTCTCTCCTGCTGTTCCTCAACTTGAAGGGGGTCATGGCCGCGTCCGGCTCCGCCTGCAGCTCCAACCTTCGGGGACACGACGAGGAGGATCTCATCGCATCCCCCGTGCTGCGGGCGATCGGCGTGCCGAGCGACATCTGCACCGGGTCGATCACCTTCAGCCTCGGGAAGGGAAACACGGCGGACGAGGTCCGTTCGGCCCTCGACGCGCTGCCCGGCATCGTCGACCGGCTGAGGGCGATGTCGCCGACGTATCTCGACTACCAGAAGCGACAAGCGGAAGGAGGATGACCGGATCATGGCGGCTGGCCCCTATAGCGCGAAGGTGATGGACCATTTCATGAATCCCCGGAACGTGGGGGAGATCGACGGCGCGGACGGGATCGGGGAGGTTGGGAACCCGGCCTGCGGCGACATGATGCGCCTCTACCTCAAGATCGAGGAGGGGAAGGTCGTCGACGCGAAGTTCCGCACCTTCGGCTGCGGGGCGGCGATCGCCTCCAGCTCGATGCTGACGGAGATGATCAAGGGGAAGACCGTGGACGAGGCCCGGGCGATCTCGAACCAGCACGTCGCCGACGCGCTCGACGGGCTGCCGGCGGTCAAGATCCATTGCTCGGTGATGGCGGAGCAGGCGGTCCAATCCGCTCTCGACGATTATTTCAAGAAGCACGCCGGCTGAAGGGGGGCGCGATGCTCGACCTGAACGAGATCGAGATCCTGCAGGTGGCCCTGGCGCACGAGGAGCGGGCCCGCGCCTTCTACGAGCGGATGGCGGAGCGGCACGGCGACTCGACGGCGGGGGACCTGTTCGCGTTTCTCTCCCGGGAGGAAGAGGGACATATCCGACGGCTGACGGGGCGGTACGGGATCCCCGAGTTCGAGAAGAAATGGGAGGAGAAATTCCTCCCCTACCTGATCGACCTCGACCGCCTGGCGCGGGAAGAGGGCCTGGGGACGCAGTACACGACCGGCCAGGAGGCGGTTCGGCGGGGGCTCGGGATCGCCCGCAAGGCCGAGTCGCACGCGATCGCCTTCTACTCCCAGTCGGGGAAGATCGTGGAGGACAAGAAGACGAAGACGCTCCTCGCCGAACTGGAAGAGGAGGAGCGGAACCACCTCGCGAAGATCGAGGGGTACCTCGCGGACCTTCCGCCCGAGCCCCGCTGAATTATCGTCACGCTGCGACACGCTCCGACCCATACTCTTCCTTGAGGAGGCCGAGATGCCCGTCAACCCGATCGACGTGATCCGGATGGCCCTGGACCGCGAGAAGGAGGCGTACCGGAGCTACACCGAGTACGCCCGCATCGCCACGCAGCCCGAGATCCGGGAGCTGTTCCACTACCTCGCCGAGGAGGAGAAGAAGCACGTGAAGCTCCTCTCGGAGGAGATCGAGAAGGAAACGCACCAGGAGATGTAGCCCGGCGCCCCGGGCGCCGCGGGAGGCCGCGTGGGGCTTACCCTTTACGACAGCGCTTCCCGGGGGAACCTCCCCTTCGCGCCCTCCGACCCGGAGCGGGTGCGCATCTATACGTGCGGACCGACCGTTTACCGGTACGCCCACATCGGGAACCTCCGGACCTACCTGCTGACCGACCTCCTTGTCCGCACCCTGCGCTACCTCGGGTACGGCACCTTCGCCGTCCAGAACATCACGGACATGGGGCACATGCACCAGGAGCAGCTGGAGGCGGGGGAGGACAAGGTGATCGCCGCCGCCCGCGCCGCGGGGAAGTCGGCGGGCGATATCGCGCGTTTCTTCACGGAGGCTTTCTTCCGGGATTGCGGGCGCATGGCGTTCCTGCCCGCGGACGTCTACCCGAGGGCCTCGGAGCACGTTCCCGAGATGATCGCCCTCGTGCGCGCGCTCGAGGACCGGGGGGCGATCTACAGCGCGGACGGGTACCTCTACTTCGACGTGACGAAGGCCCCCGGCTACGGGATCTTCTCGGGGGCAGGCCTCGGGGAGGCGGCGCCCGCGGAGCGCACGGATGCGGGGATCCACCGGCACAAGAGGCGTCCGGAGGATTTCACCCTCTGGATGCCCGCCGAGCCGGGCCGGGAGTACCAGTGGGAGAGCCGCTGGGGCCGGGGATGGCCGGGATGGCACATCGAGTGCGCGGCGATGGCGGTCAAGTACCTGGGGCCCGAGTTCGACATCCACGTCGGAGGGATCGACCTCCGGTTCCCGCACCACGAGAACTCCCGGGCGGTGGTGGCGACCGCCACCGGGAAGCGGTTCGCGACGGTGTGGATGCACGCGGCGCACCTGCAGGTCGAGGGGAAGAAGATGTCGAAGTCGGCCGGCAACGAGCACACCCTCGACGACCTCGAGGCCGGCCCCCGCGGCGGGGGGCGCGGTTTCTCCCCGGCGGATTTCCGGTACTACTGCCTCACGCTCCACTACGCCTCGCCGATGAACTTCACCTGGGAAGGGCAGGCGGCGGCGGCCCGCGCGCTCTCCCGCCTCCGGGGCGCCTTTCGCCGGGCGTCGCGGGGAGGAACGTCGGGAGAAGCCGCCGCGGCCGCGCTGCGGGCGGAATTCCGCAATGCGGTGTCGGAAGACCTCAACATGCCGCGCGCCCTCGCCGTGGTCCACAAGGCGGTCCGGTCGGGGATCGGCGGCGACGTTGCCGGGGCGCTCGCTTCGGACTGGGACAAGGTCCTCGCGATCGGGCTGCTCTCCGAAACCGGCGCCGACGCCGGAGGAGAAACGGCCGACGCCGGCTTCGGCCCGCCGGAAGGGGTCCCCGCCGCCGTCGCCGCGCTGGGGCGGGAGCGCGACGCCCTTCGGGCGGCGGGCGACTACGCCGGGGCCGACGTCCTCCGCGATCGGATCCGGGCGGCGGGGTACGACGTCACCGACCGGGGGATGGGGCCGGGAC
>JACZKY010032064.1_pt1 | contig 22802 bp, 14 predicted proteins | sample 8237611 | NCBI WGS metagenome assembly JACZKY01 (sample SAMN16148055, study PRJNA663545) | marine sediment metagenome | biome: sediments and biomass from bioreactor inoculated with such sediments; feature: coastal sediments; material: methane- and iron-fed bioreactor; isolation source: Bothnian...
CGATTATTATATAAGCAGCATATTATTAGATATTTTGTAATTCGCTTTTCAAGCTTGTTAAGTAATTGCTTAATAAAAGCATGATGTCTAAAAAAGAAATACATTCACTTGTAATTGCGCTGATAACAATATTATTATTTAGCTCCACACAACTCTATCCGCAAAGTGAAGAAATTCCCTCTGATAAAAAAAAATCATCTCCAGAAAATATTTTATCAAATAATAATTATTTGCTTTTAGGATTTGGTTATACAACCGGTTATATGATTTCTCATGCAAAAGAAGTTGTAAATCTTAGAGGGTTAAATCCGCGCACATATGAATTAGATATTAATTGGCATTTAAATAACGATAATGTTTGGAATAACTTCCAAAGTTATCCTAGAGTTGGGGTATTTTTAGCTTTTCATGATTTTGAAAATGATGATCTACTGGGATATGGATTTTCTGGCGGTATATCTTTTACTTATTTCTTTGGAATTCCCTCTGATTTTAATTTTCATTTAAAGGGTAAGGGCGGGGCTTCATACCTTACAAAACCATTTAACAAATCTAAAAATCCCCAAAACATGGCATATTCTACACACTTAAATTACTTAATATCAGTGGGCGCCGGAATTTCTTTTAAAATCCAAAAACAAATGGAAATTCAGATTGACGGGAGTATGAACCATCAATCTAATGCAGCATTTTTAGAACCCAATGGCGGTATTAATTATTGGGCTATAGCTTTATCAACCAACTACTTTTTAGATCAACCGCAGTTTAAAGAGAGAAACATTCCGGATCTATATTTAACTTCTGATAAAAAAACACGTTGGGATGTTTCTTTTTCCTGGGGAATATCTTCAATGCCTTATCCACTGCCCGGTCAGGTTCCGATGTATGGCATAACAGTCTTGCGAAGCTGGCAGACCTGGAGATTTGTTGCATTTACTTTTGCTGCTGAGCTAGAACGAAATGGAAGAGCGGTTGAAATTACCAGAAGAATTAATCCGGAGCTTGATGTTGATCCGTTGCGCGCATCGTTACTTGGCGGAATAGATTTTCTTATGGGAAGCACTATTTTCAGTATTCAAATCGGCGGGTATGTTCACAGACCATTTGTTGAAAAGGATGATGTTTATCAAAGATGGGGATTAATGTATAATTTTTACGAAAATATTTATGCAGGATTAAGTTTTAAATCATATCGAAATTCTGCTGATCATTTAAGCGCTAGAATTACATTCTCTTTCTAGTGACTACGCACTTGATTAACAAATATCAATAATCTCCAATTAACAACTTTACTTGCAAGTTAAGAGAAAAAATGTTTGTTTGTAGTTAATATCTTTTTCGATTTATTGATTACTGTATCAATTAGCAGGTCAGGGAAAAAATTACAATATAATTTGATTTCTTAATGATTTCCTTTATCAAAATTAAATATTTTAATCTTCTTTTATCGATAGTAATTGTAAGTTTACAACTAATTCTAAACGCGCAATCAATAAACTTTAATCGCATAACTACCAATAACGGACTATCAAACAACTATGTATCAAGTATAATTCAGGATCAATTAGGATTTTTGTGGTTTGCAACCGATGATGGGTTAAACAGATTTGACGGTTACGATTTTAAAGTATATAGAAATAATCCTGCCGATAAAAATTCAATCTCAGATAACTCTATCTGGACGCTTACACAGGATGATTCCGGCAATATCTGGATAGGCACAAAAACCGGATACATTAATCATTATAATCCAACACTTGATAAATTTACCCGTTGGGAAATAACATCTGATCTAACCAACGAAAACCCTATTACAACTATTTACATTGATAAAAAATTTGCTATCTGGATTGGCACATACAGAAACGGCTTGTATAAGCTTGACCCGAAAACAGGCAAAACAATTAATTGGACTTACCAAAAAGACGAGTACAAATCTATAAGTAACAATTATGTATCATCAATAGCCGAAGATGATTTTGGAAATTTATGGGTAGGCACATATAACGGACTTAACAAATTCAATCCGCAAAAACCGGCTAATGGTTTCTTAAAATATTTTTATGATAAAAATAATTCCAATAGTTTGAGCGATAATATTATTTGGTCTGTAACGCCATCAACGCTGGAAAATAAGAAATTATGGATTGGCACTTCCAAAGGATTAACTGCATTAAATACAGAAACACTTACCTTTTCAAGAATTAAAATCCCAAATCCAGATAATTTACAACTTGGCTCCAGTGTTGGAATTGTAATTGAAGAAATTATAAACGGAGAAAATATTCTCTGGATAAATTCTTATGCGGGTTTACTAAGGTACAATGTAACAGGAAATAAATTCGACAGATTCTTATCCGATAAAAGCAACTCTTATAGTTTAATAAGTAATCAGATAATTGATATAATTAAAGACCGCTCAGGCGTTTTGTGGATAGCAACCGATAGCGGGGTAAATTATTTTTCAAAAAAAAATATTAAGTTTAACTATACATTATCATCCGCAGATAATTATTTTGATACAAACGCACTAAGTAAGTTAAATGTAAAAACGATCATAAAATTACCCGATGGAAGTTTGTGGATTGGAACCGGAGCTGGAATTTATCTCTCTAAAAATGTCAATGGAAAAATCAGTTTTAGTAAATACTCGCTGCTTGCTTCAGAAAATATTTGGTCTTTAGCTTCCGGCACTTCCAACAATCTCTGGGTTGGAACTTATGGTTCGGGATTATTTTATCTTAACTACAAAACAAACCAATTAACCAAAAAAAATATTTTAGACAGCATAACCCAATCTTCATCTAAAAATTTTGTTAAAACCTTATTGCTGGATAATGAAAATAATTTATGGATAGGTTACTGGGGTGTTGGTCTTGCAAGATTAAATTTTAAAAATGGCGAAATAAAAAACTGGCTTCATATTGCAAATGATTCCAGATCTTTAAGTCACGATGATGTTTGGGTAATCTACCAAGACACCAAAAACAGATTGTGGATTGGAACTAATGGCGGTGGATTAAACCTATATGAAGAATCAGATGGCGGAAAATTCTATCAGCTTAGTGCCGATAAAAACAATCAGGGCGGCCTAAGCAGCAACAGTATTTATTCTATCATCGAATCTAAAAACAAAATTGAGCAAAGTGGAAAAACTATTTTGTGGGTTGGAACCAACAATGGATTGAATAAAATTGTTATAAATAATTCAAATAATAAATCTTTAGCAAGCTCGGATATAAAAGTAACAACTTACACAATCAAAGATGGGCTGGCAGATAATTCTGTTAAAAGTATTGTTGAGGATGACAATGGTAATCTGTGGCTGGGCACAAGTTCTGGGATAACTTTTTTTGATTTGCAAAACAATTCATTTATAAACTATTCTTCTTCAGATGGTGTAATTGGAAATGATTTCAATTTATTAGCAGCTTTGTATTATAATAAAGATCTAATTTATTTAGGCAGCACAGAAGGGTTAAATTATTTCAACCCAAATGCAATTAAACAATCCGCTTTTAAACCAACAGTTGCAATAACCGACTTTCAAATCTTTAATAAATCTATAGAGGTTGGGAAAGGTTCGATATTGACAAAAAATATTTTTCAAACAGATAGGATTACACTTGCCCACACTCAAAATGTGTTTTCGTTTCAATTTGCTGCTTTTGATTATAATAATCCGGGCTCTATTAAATATGCTTATAAGATGGAAGGATTTGATATAAACTGGATAGAAGGTGAATCGCGTCGTTTTATAACTTATACGAATTTAAATCCCGGCGAATATATTTTTAAGGTTAAATCAACAAACAGCGATGGCGTTTGGAATGATAATGAAACTTCTGTTGCTGTTATTATTACTCCGCCCTGGTGGCAAACCGGCTGGGCAATTCTTTTATACTTTGTCGTTTTTGTTATCGGTGTTTGGGCAATTATAAAGTTTCAAAACTATAGAACAAGATTGCAGCATGAATTAAAATTCAGGGAAATTGAATCTTATCACCTACGCGAAATTGAACAGATGAAATCAAGATTTTTTGCAAATCTTTCACACGAATTTCGCACACCATTAATGCTTATTAAAGGACCATTAGAAGCACTGCTAAGTGGAAAAATAAAAGAGAATGTTTCTGGTTATTATACAATGCTTCTGCGCAACACAGAAAAACTGCAGCAGCTTATAGATCAGCTTTTAGAATTATCTCAGCTCGAATCCGAATCAATCCCATTAAGAAGGGATTTGTATGATTTAGTCAGCGTTGTTAAATCTTTGTCAAATAATTTTAAATCTTTAGCCAATGAAAAAAACATCAAATATAGTTTTAACTGCTCTATCCAATCTGTACAAGCAGTGATAGATAAAGATAAGTTAGAAAAGATTATTAATAATCTCCTTAGTAATGCCTTTAAGTTCACTACAGATGGGGGAAATATTTCTGTTGGTTTAACTGTGCTTAAAAAATATGATTTGGAGTTTGCAAATATTTCCGTAAAAGATTCGGGAATAGGAATTCCCAAAGAACATGAGTCAAAAATATTTGATAGATTTTACCAGGCAGATGATTCCTCCAAAAGAAACTATGGCGGATCAGGTATCGGGTTAGCTCTGGTTAAAGAATTAGTAACACTGCATAAATGGGATATAGAAGTTAAAAGCACCGAGGGAAAAGGAACCGAATTTATTTTAAAAATACCGCTAAATGACAAACATCCGGATATTAAAGAGATCGCAGCAGAAAAGATCGATTACGACATTGATAATCGGATAAATACAAATATTACTTCGCCTGTAATAACCACTTCTGAAAACAACGGGGAAAGATCGCTTATATTATTTGTTGAAGATAATGAAGACGTAAGGATTTATGTAAATGATATACTAAAATCTGATTATAGCGTTTTGCTGGCAGAATCAGGTGAAGCAGGAATTGAAATTACAAAAAATGATTTGCCCGATTTAATAATAAGCGATGTTATGATGTCAGGTATGGATGGATTTGAGTTTTGCAAAAAAATAAAAACAGATTGGAAGACAAGCCATATACCAGTAATACTCCTAACTGCAAAAGTAGATCATCAAAGCAAAATAGATGGACTTGAGCTTGGTGCTGATGATTACATTACCAAACCGTTTGAGCAGCAGGAATTATTAATCCGTATAAAAAATCTTATTGATCAGAGAAAACTGCTTAAAGAAAAATTTGGCGAAACAAGTACGCTGCAGGCGGATCCAACATTCTACAATAAAGAAGATAAAGAACTAATTAAAAAAGCTTCTTTTATTATTGAAAAATATCTAGGTGATGATAACTTTAACAGTGACTTTCTTGCAAAAGAAATGTTTATGAGCAGAAGCCAGCTTACAAGAAAAATACAATCTGCTGCCGGACAAGGACCGGGCGAGTTTATAAGAAGCCACAAACTTAATCGCTCTGCTCAGATGATACTTGAGAGAAAGTTAAGCATAACCCAAATTGCACTTGAGGTCGGGTTCGGAAGTCCCGCACAATTTACACGAGCTTTTCAAAAGCATTATAATTGTCTACCATCTGAGTATAAACAAATAAAACCGTAGCACAGACTTATCCGCCGCGGTGGATTGTGTTATGATGCCGCCACTAAAACAGCAACTCTTAACGCTTCACAACTAATCTTTTTATATTCTGAATCAAAACAGCAAAACCTTGAATTAAAAAAGCAATTTGCCGCACCGATAAAAACCTACTTTTGAATATCACAAAAACAGTTACTCAGTGAATATTCCTTTTGTCTAAAAATTTAATAAACGACTAATTAGCGAGTTTTTAATGAAACAGAAAAGGAACGGACAAATTAGCATATCTGAAAAATCTGATACTCATATAAAAAACAAAGAAAAAAAAATTGAGATAAGTATTTATGCGTTAATCATAATTGTAACTATTGCCCTGATGCTGATTTTTTTTAACATAATTCTGAGGGTGTAACAATGATAAATGGCATTCTAAACACAGGCTTTAACAAATTAAAGCAAAACTTCTTCAAAATACTATATATGATTTTACTAATTGCTTTACTGCTTTCCCTGCAAAAAAACTGAAGCGATAGAAATTAGAATCAGGCGAATTTATCCAAACAAAGAAGATGATACTAATCAAATAAATAGGATGAAGAAATGATAAATATTTTTTTTTCAAAGTCTGTCAATATCTTATTGGCAATATGGTTTTTTACTTCAACATTTAACTTCGCGCAGCAGCCCGGTTGGGTTGAGCAAGATATACCTGCATCAATGAGCGGATATTCTTATGCCGACAGAGGAGATGATGTCTTAATATTCACAAAATCGAACTCCGATATTGTTTACTTTTTTGATATTAAAATCAATACCTGGACAGAAGCTAATCTAGGCTCACAGCAAAATTTTCAAAAGGTTATGGCTTCCGGAAATACCGCATTTGCTTACAGTGATGAATACATAATTGGTTATAGCTCAATTCTATCTCAATGGGATACTATAAGATATCAGGGCAATGTAATTGATCCCAATGGAGTTTCAATCCACAAGGGTTATGGGTGCGGTGAGAAACTTGCTTATTTTATTACCGATACGAATATATTTTATGTCTTTGATGCTGAACTGGCAGAATGGCAAATATATAATTACGGAATTGTCACCAACGCCGGGACTTATCATAAATTTTGGGCGGCGGACAATTATGCCGGAGCAATATTAGGAAGGAATGACAATGACTTTGCTAAAAATATTGCATATAGTTTAATTACTCATTCGTTTGCAGAACTAGACCAGGGTGGTTGGTATCATTATCCGGATGACATTATGAATGGCGGATACGTAGCATTTTATAGTAACGGAGTTAATGAACATAAATATTTTGGTTATTCGGCAACTACCAACCAATTTACATCGGTTACATTCCCTTCTAGCTATGATGTTTTAAATTTTGCTTCTCATATCAGCCCCAGAAGTTTTGATCTTAAAGACATATATGTTTATACCTGTGGTTATGCAACAGGCGATCAATTAAACAGGGAATACATTGTAAAAAGTTACTCAACAAAAACCGGTAATTGGTATTCCCTCTTTTTCAATTGCGACCCTGTTGATTGCTCATGCCCGGCTGACTGGAGAAGAGGGGGCAGTTTTTCGATAGGACAGTATCATTGCGGAACCGACTATGCCGTCGGAGTCTGGAAGTTTTATGGCACAACCGGGACACACATTGGAGAAATACCAGATCTTTTTGCAACTCCAAGCAGCGTTTTTGTTATTTGTGGTGGAACAGTTGCCGTTGGCGTTGGCAACCATAATTTGTGGTTTCATAATTTTGCGACAGAACAGTCTAAACACATTTACTATCCACCAGATCCAGATGTTAATTTCACAGGCGTCACTGCATCGGAAAACTATTGTTTGATTTTTAGAAGAAATACTACTTCCGATACAATGAAGGCATTCTTTTTTAATGGAAATACCAACAACCTGCAATCAATTGAAGTTCATAAGGGAAATGCTACTCCGGTTGCAACCTCAAAGGTTTGCGGGACTGTTCTCGGGGGACCAAATAATGAAGTAATTTTCTACTCAGAGGAAAAAGATTCTGTTATTGTATATCATGCTGCTGAACAATATGGTTCGCTTAGTGCAAAGAATTATTTAATGGTTCTTAATTGGTCAACTTCTGTTGTCTTTGATGCAAGCACAGCTCAGATCTATGAAAAGAATTTTCAAATTAATCCAGTGGGTATCGGTAACAATATAATATTTGCCAAAAGCGGGGATTTGGAATTAACTGCTTATAGCGGAATAACAAAAATTTGGACTACAAAACAAACTGATCAGCAGATAAACGGATATCAAGTTGGAGATGAGATTGCTATTGGCTACAGTGTAGGAGCCACAAAGTATTGGGGATACTCAGCATACAATGATACTTATTATGAATTGGTTCCTGAGGGTAGTTTTGTAAGTCCGTCTTCACACGCAGGTGGAAAAACTGCAATAGTAATTAGGTCAAATAAAATCTACGCATTTACACCCGGCAATGTAACTGCTGTAAATGAAACCCCAACAACGTTAATAAACACATTTGAACTATATCAAAACTATCCCAATCCTTTTAATCCAAGCACCCGCATAAGTTGGCAGTCTCCAGTAGGCAGTTGGCAAACTTTAAAAGTTTACGATGTGCTTGGTAATGAGGTGGCAACGTTAGTTGATGAATATAAACCAGCGGGAATGTACAATGCACAATTTACAATGCACAATTTGGCAAGCGGAGTATATTTCTATCAATTGAGAGCTGTAGATTATGTGCACACAAAGAAAATGATGTATTTAAAATAAAAAGTAATGTAAATAACTAATATCAACTTCCTATCAGGAGAATGTTATGAAAAGATCTATACTGGTTCTAATCACATTTTTCTTTTTCACTTCGCTTTTATTTTCTCAAACAATTCAATGGGAACAGCTAAACGGACCCTTTGGAGGAACTGCTCTTTCATTTGCATCAAACAGTAACGGAGATCTTTTCGCCGGTGCTGATCAAAACCAGAGAGGGGTTTTTAAATCAACAGATGTTGGAATTACTTGGTTGCCCAAAAGCAGCGGCATTGCACTGGCAGATAGAGCAATCAACTGGATTACCATTGATGACAGCAGCTATGTTATAGCTGGTACAGGTAGTCATATCGGAAGTAAAGTTTATAAGTCAATGGATAATGGTGAAAGCTGGGCACAGATTTCTATTCTTGGAGGAACTTCTGTTGCTTTAAATGACAGCGGACATATTTATGTAGGCAACACAGCATACGCACAATACAGTGTTTCAAAAGATGCTGGATATACCTGGACACATTACTCGCATCCAAGTCCTTTTATAAATTGCATTGAGATAAATGATAGCGGACATATTTTTATTGGTGGAAACTACACCGGTTACCGCTCTAAAGATAATGGCGCTAATTGGACAACTTTATCTTTGCCCGATGGTATCAACTCTTTTGCATTTGCACCAAATGGTGATGTTTATGCTGGATGCTCAAGGGAGTATGCAGCAAACTCAGGTGTTTACAGATCAACCGATAATGGTGATAGCTGGGCTGCTGTAAAAGAGGGAATTAGAGTTTATGCTTCACATAATATTGTCATCAATAATGACGGAGATATTATCGTTGGAACCTGGGGTTGGGGAATATGGAAATCAACTGATAACGGTAATACTTGGAATCAGAAAAATTCAGGATTAGGACATTTCTACATAAAATCAATGTACATATCTAACGATGGAAATGTTTATGCAGGTTTAAATAGTGGCGGAATATACAGATCGGCAGATAATTGTGAAAGCTGGTCACAGGTGGGAATAACTGTAGCGGTAGTTAAAAAGATTGTTATTAATCCTGCGAATGAAAATTTATTTGCAGCGGTTAATGGCGTGTCCCGTTCAACCGACGGAGGATTAACTTGGCAATCCATTAATAAGGGACTTCTTATTTATGATACAAAATCAATTATCGTAAACGATGATACTACGATTTTTTGCAGTTTTGTTAATAACGATAATGGCACTGTCTTCCGTTCACTTGATAATGGCAATAACTGGGTGCGTGCTGATACTGGAATCCAAAATCAATCAGTTGATGCCTTGACTGTTGATGCAGAAGGAAATGTTTATGCAGGAAATTATTATGGCGTTTATAAATCTACAAATAACGGCAGCAGATGGAATCTTATCGGTCCTCCGGGTTATGACTTTAAACCAAGTGGATTGGCATTTAATTCAAATGGTGACTTGTTTTTGGCAAGCGCATCAAGTGGAATTTGGAGGCTAAGTCATGGGGATACAACCTGGAATCGGTTACATACGAGTCATAGTTTTTATAGTATTATCTGTGGAAGCAATGATTATTTGTATGCTGCAAATTTGCGTTCAACCGATAATGGTGTCACATGGACTTCCATGAGTGTTGATTGGTTCACTTCCTCTTTTACAGAAAATTCAATCGGTCATCTTTTTTGCGGAACGTTCAATTATGGCAGCGGTGTATGGCGTTCAACCGATTATGGCGATACATGGACGCAAATAAATACTGAATTACCGATAATGGATATCCGTTCAGTTGCTGTTGATTCTGAGGATTATCTTTACGCCGGTACAAATGGTTATTCAATGTTTAAAACAACTACCTCGACTGTTACTTCAGTTGAAGAAGAGAGAACTATTCCAACTTCGTTTTCTCTTGAGCAGAATTACCCAAACCCATTTAATCCTTCCACAAGAATCAAGTATCAAGTATCAAGCATCTCGCAAGTAACTCTTAAAGTTTATGATATTCTTGGAAATGAAATTATAACACTTGTTGATGGATACAGGCCGGCAGGAAAATATGAAGTTGAATTCAACGCTGCGACTCTACCAAGCGGAGTTTATTTCTATCAACTGCGGCACGGAGAATACCTAAGTACACGCAAGATGATATTAATAAAATAAAAATTTAGATAAAGCCTCATTATAAAAGAGGCTTTTATATTTTTAATAAGAAGGAGAAGTGAGATGAAAAAGGTATTTGGTTTTTTATTACTGTTATTATTAATAGCCAATCTTTTACAAGCTCAATGGCAGCAGACCAGCGGTCCATATGGTACTGAAATTCGTGCTTTGACAACTTTGGATAGCTATACATTTGCTGCTTCCTGGGGCGGTGGTGTTTATAGATCATCAGACAATGGCGCAAATTGGATAGCTGTAAATAATGGACTAACAAACAAAACATTACGTGCACTTGCTGTTGTTGGAACAAATTTGTTTGCCGGTTCAGAGGGCAGCGGAGTTTCTCGCTCAATTGACTACGGAAATAACTGGAGCAGAGTTAATACCGGATTAACGAATAATTTTATTCAGGATTTTTTGGTTCTCGGTACTGATATTTTCGCAGCTACCTGGGGCGGAGGAATCTTTAAATCTACAGATAACGGATCAAGCTGGAGCGAACTTAACAATGGTTTAACAGTCAATCAGATTTATTGTCTCGCTGGAAGTGGATCAGACTTATATGCAGGTACTTTTGGCGGTGGTGTGTTTTACTCATCCGATAACGGAGCAAATTGGAATGCTGTTAATTCTGGTTTGACAAATCTTTATGTTTATGCTTTAGGTGTTAATGGTTCAAATATTTTCGCCAGTGCTCATCTTGCGGGAGCCTTTTTATCCACAAATCACGGTACAAGCTGGACTCCGATTAATACCGGATTAACAAGTAATACCATATATGATTTTATCTTTGATAATCAAAATACTTATCTAGCTTCACTTGGTGGAGTTTTCTACTCTACAAATAATGGTACAAATTGGTCTCCTCTTAATAGTGGATTAACTATTCCTGCTCTCAGGGCATTGATGTTTAATGGCTCAAACCTTTTTGCAGGTACTACGGGTGGTGTCTTCCTTTCAACTAACTACGGTAACAATTGGTCTGATGTGAATAACGGTATAATAAGTTCACAAGTAAATTCTCTCACGGGCAATTCTGAATACTTATTTGCAGGAGTTTATGGCGGTGGCGTTTTCCAAACTACTGATACTGGGGTAAATTGGAATAGGATATGCGAAGGGCTAACTGAACCAAGAATAAAAGTTTTGGAAATGAACGGAACAGATTTATTTGCCGGTACCATTGGCAGCGGTGTATTTTATTCAACTAATTATGGAGTTAATTGGTTGGCAGTTAACAACGGCATTCCATCTAATGCCCATATATATTCAATGATAATAGACGGACTGGAAATTTTTGCAGCCTCACAAGGCAGCGGTGTTTTCTATTCATCAAATTATGGAACAAATTGGATCTCTGTGAACATTGGATTAACAAATTTGTACGTCTATGCTCTAGCCAAGCGTGAATCCTATTTATTTGCTGGCACAGGCGGCGGAATGTTTATCTCAACAGATAAAGGCTCCAACTGGACTGAAATTAACAATGGACTTACAGATTTGAATATTAGAAGTATTGCAATTAAAGGTGATACAATATTCGCCGGCGCAATTATGGGAATTTTCTACTCTACTGATAATGGAGCTAATTGGAATGTATCTTATACACCAGGCAATATCGCAAATTCAATTATTATTTATGATCATAATCTTTTTGCAGGTTTTTCAATTCGTGGTGTAATGGTTTCTACTGATGGTGGATTAAATTGGTCAGCAGTTAATACAGGTTTAACGGATCAAAATGTGAGAGCACTTTTTATAAGTGACTCATATCTTTACGCTGGTACAGATTTTAACGGTGTATGGGGTCGTCCGCTTTCTGAAATAATTACAGATGTAGATGATACCATAGTTCAGATACCTGATCATTTTTTATTAGAGCAAAATTACCCCAATCCATTTAACCCAAGCACTAAAATTAGTTGGCAGTCGCCAGTGGGCAGCCATCAAACTTTAAAAGTTTATGATGTACTTGGCAACGAAGTAGCAGCACTTGTGGATGAGTTTAGAGAAGCAGGAAGATATAATGTTGAGTTCCAGTCTGCAGCCGGCAGTCTTCTGTTGGCAAGTGGAATTTATTTTTATCAACTTAAAGCTGGAGACTTCATTCAAACAAAAAAGATGGTGTTGACTAAGTAAGCATAATTGTCTTCTATACATCAGGAAGGAACGCATTTTATGAATAACAGAAAAAGAATTCTTTATATCAAGGCCGCCATCTGTCTTTTTATATTCCTTGCACATTTATCATCACTAAAAGCACAAGACCTTCAGCTCGTTTGGTCAGATGAGTTTAACGGCTCATCTCTTGATCAATCAATTTGGTCTTTTCAATTAGGGCAATTCAACGATTGTGTGCATTACAGTACAGATCTACCGACAAATACTAAAGTAGAAAACGGAAAACTGCAGCTGATTGCTCTTGAAGAATCTTATCAAGGTTATAGCTATACGGCTTCTGTTATAAAAACAAAACATACGGTAAACTGGCGCTATGGCAGAGTAGAGGCAAGCATAAAAATGCCAAGTACCAATGGATTTGTGCCAGCTTTCTGGTTATTACCAGAAGATGAACGATATGGCTGGTGGCCTGCAAGCGGTGAAATAGATATTATGGAACACCCAACGAATGAGGTCACCACAATTTATGGTACTATTCATAGTGAAGCGTATAATTCTTTTACTGGATCCGGACCACGTGGTGGAACTATTGATATTGCTGATGCTGAATCAGCTTTTCATCTATATGCTATTGAATGGACACCTGAAAAAATTGACTTCTTTGTTGATGACCAAGTGTATTATACATTTAACAATGAACATAGCGGCTATCAGACCTGGCCATTCGATCAGCCATTCTATATTATCCTTAATATGGCTGTTGGTGGGGGATGGGTTGGTAATCCAACGCCTAGTACAGTTTTTCCAGCCATTATGGAAGTTGATTATGTTCGCGCCTATCAAAATTTAAATGACTTTGCGCTTTTGGGTCCTGACTATGTAATGCCCAATAGTGATTCTCTTTTGTATTCAGCACCAAATATTCAAGGAATGCAGTACGATTGGAGTGTTCCGAACACAACTCAAATAACCACCGGACAAAACGCACCACAAATAAACGTAAACTGGGGCTCGTTTACAGGTGCTGTTGAATTACTTTTAACAAGCACGAATGAATCAAGATTAATAAAATATCCTGTTACTATGAGTAATAATGTATTAAAAAATTCCGATTTTGAAAAAGGAGCAAAGTATTGGAAAAAATCCGGTTATTATCCTGCAGATGCTGATTTTAGAATTTCAACACAGGACGTACATTCTGGAGCTCGCAGCATTTTTGTTGATGTTATAAGTCCGGGTGTTAATCCGTGGGATATCCAACTCGCACAAACAAACATCGCTCTTACAACAGGGCAAGCGTATTTTGCATCGTTCTGGGCAAAATCAGAAACTAACAGTTCAATTACTACTGCAATCATAAATGCATCAAATTTCAATGTGTACACAACAAAGACTTTTCAGCTAACAAACACCTGGACAAAATTTAATTTTAATTTTGTATCCCCTGCATCTGTGGTTGCCTCATTTAATGTTGATATGGGTGGGCACACAGGTAAATATCACTTCGATGACTTTCAATTAAATATTCCGGCTGCTGAGACAGATAATCAGATTAATAATGCTGATTTTTCATCTGGAGATTCACTGTGGATTTTTAATACTTATTATCCCGCAGTTGCACAAGGCAGTGTAGTGGAAGGAGAATTTACAGTTTCGATAACTAACGGTGGAACCTATCCTTGGGATATTCACATCGGACAAGCCGGACTGACTGTTGAGAATGGAAAAGAATATAACGTATCATTTGATGCATATGCCTCTGCTCCCCGCAATATATCACCGATCGTGGGCAAAAACTCTGATCCGTGGACTATTTATAATAATAATGAGTTAATCCTGTTGTCACCGTATCGAAAAACATACGAGTTTTATTTTATAATGGAAGAGACAACAGACACTCAGGCAAGACTTGGTTTTGATATCGGTGTATCTTCAGAGGATGTGTTTATCGATAATGTTTTTCTAAGCATGGGTAGTTTACCAATATCTGTTGATGAAAAGTATAATTCGTCAGCTAAATCATTTGATTTATTTCAGAATTATCCTAATCCATTTAACCCAAGCACTAAAATCAGTTGGCAGTCGCCAGTAGGCAGTCATCAAACAATCAAATTATTTAATGTGCTTGGTAAAGAAATTGAATCGATTGTTGAAGGTTATTATGAAGCTGGTTTTCATTCTACATTATTCACTGTTAATTCTTCATTATCCAGCGGAGTTTATTTCTACAGGCTGCAGGCTGGTTCATTTGTTCAGACACAGAAGATGATGTATATCAAATAGTATTTAATAAACAGAATATTTTAATCTCTAAAATAGGAGACTAATTATGATTCGAAATATCACCATTATTTTATTTATTGGCTTTTCATTTTTGACAAATATAATTGCCCAGGATGAATCTTACATATGCAGATATCTATTCGCTTCATCAAATGAGATCACTCAATTATCTACTGATGCTATCTCACTTGCAGTAGATGCTGTATGGGAAGCGAGCGGTATTACCGGTGTTATCACAACAACCGGTACTTTAACCCAAAATAATTCTAATCCTGATATTTGGACGTATTCTTCAACTCCTAACGACAAACTAATATTAAATTTTGCAAATGGTACTTCTATTGTCTTTACTTTCTATTCTATAAACGGGTATACAGGTGGAGACGCAGATGACTTTAAAAATTCTCACCAGATGGATTTTAATACTTTCGTACAAGATTGGATTAACATCAGAATCAATAGCAATACTTATCCTCAAGATGGTAAAACATTCTGGCAGCGAACAATAACCGGAACTGGAATCTTTGATTCGCAATCTATGAACTTAAATATTGCCCACAATGGAAACATAAGTTATGATATTGGAAATGGATATGCATTTTACACATATACAGAATCAGCAACCGGCACCTCAAGTACAAACTCATTTTCTGTAAATATTAATGAAAGCTATTGGCGGTGGATAGGTAATAACAGCAACCTAAGTACTTTCGTAATAAATACGGAAATTATTAATAACAGTTCCTGTAACTACGGTGGAACAACATATCAATATCAGAATGCTAAGGTTGTCTGGGCAGCCGCTTCAGTAATATATGGCGGTTACTATAACCAGGTTGTTGATCCAAATTACTGGACTGCTCAGGGTGTGATGATTAAAAATGGACAAGTTTATGGGAATGTGCAATTCAATGGACCAGTTATAAATGGAAGCTATGGTCCGGATTTAGTTTTACACTTGAATAATGGTACCGATATATTTTTGCATACGCTAATAGACTTTCCAACTTCCATAATTCAAGATGATAATGTGAATATAAGTGAATTTGAGGTTATGCAAAACTTTCCAAATCCATTTAACTCAACAACAAAAATCAGGTATCAGCTAAATGAAAGAAATTTTGTGACAATTAAAATTTATGATGTGCTTGGGAATGAAATCGAAACAATTGTTAATGAGGAAGTGCCTGCGGGTCTGCACGAGGTTAATTTTAATGCTGATAAATCATCAAGCGGCATCTTTTTCTATAAACTTAGTGCTGGAAATAAAAGCATCACAAAAAAAATGATTCTAATAAAATAAATGAAATTAAAATAATTAATCTATTCAGGAGGTGAATTACAAATGGAACGTCTTTTTAACATCATCAGCTTGCCTTTATCTTTTTTGTCCATAATTATTTTGGTTACTGCCATTCCAATCTTAATCGTTGGATGTTCTTCTTCGTCTGAATATAAGCCTGAAAAAATGGACACACCCCTTCAGCAAAAGATTCGTGAATTAGATAAGGACAATACAAATACAATCATCCAGTTTACTGGTAAAACGAGCTTGCCTATTAACGATGAGATGAAAACAGAGTTGAAATCTGCAGGTTTATCTGTCGAAAGTATTATCAACGATATTTTCACTGCATCAGGCACAACGGAAAGTATTAAAAAAGTTACATTGTATGATTTTGTCGTATATCTGGAATTAGCACAAAAATTAGATATTAAATAATTTTTTTATTTGGAGTTAATATGAAAAACTTAATTACTTCGCTATTAACCGCGACTTTATTATCGGCAAACATTTTTGCTCAATATAATTTTTCAGCCTCAAATTTTTATAAAAGATCAAGCAACACTTCGGGCAAAATTATTAATGCCGAAATTAAATATGCAGATAACTTAAGCAGTAAAATAAACCCACTGCTCTGTCTTTTAGAAGATAAAATTTCATTTGATAATAAAACAATTAGCACATCATCAGAATCTTTTAATTATCTAAAAGATTTACTTTACTACTATTTTGATGACCAGGGCAGTCTAACGGTCCCGATATTTATTAGAACAAATTCAGTTGAAACAACTAAAAATTTGATTTCAAGCTTTGGTGGAAAAATTTCGACCACCGCTGATGATATAATAACAGCCCATATTCCTGCAGCATCAATTAGATTTTTAGCTGAATCGTCAGAAATTATTTATATTGATGCAAGTACAACATCAAAATCATTACTTGAGGTGAGCAGAACTGAAGCAAAAGTTGATCAACTTCATAATGGTACCGGTATCTCAAGACCTTATAAAGGTAATGGCATTGTAGTAGGAGTACTTGATTCTGGAATTGACTGGACACATCCTGACTTTAAAAACACAAGTGGTAACAGAATAAAATATTTATGGGATATGTCAACAACCGGTAACCCCCCTGTCGGTTATGATTATGGGACTGAATATACAAAGACACAACTGGATGCAAATCAATGTCAGGAGATTGATGGTGATGATGGTCATGGACACGGAACGCACGTTGCGGGAACTGCAGCAGGCAATGGAAGTGCGTTATCAAACTATATTGGCATGGCACCGGAATCAGATATTGTTTTTGTGAAAGGATTCCGAAGCGGACCAGGTTTTGCAAATACCGATGTGGTAAATGGTTGTAATTATATTTTTCAAAAAGCTCAGCAATTAGGTAAGCCTTCAGTTATAAATTTAAGTCTTGGCGGTCATTTTGGACCTCACGATGGTACCACTTTATATGAACAAGCTTTAAGCAATCTTACCAGTAATGGTAAAATAATAGTAGCCGCTGCAGGTAATGAGGGTGGTGAATCAATACATCTTAGCTATGCTGTAACCGGAACATCTTACAACGATGGTTATGAAACTTATTTTGAATTACCAGATGGTACACCAGGCTTCCTTGCAGATATGTGGTATAGCAGTGGAAATATTTCAGTTGGTCTTGCAGCTTATAACCCTTCGGATGGTACTTTGATTGGTTATACTAATGGAGTACCTCCTGGACAAAAAATTGAAAATTTCCCTTTTGAAGTGGGCGGTTACACGTATGGTTATGTAACAATAGATGCAACCGGAATTAATAATCCAAATAACAACTCCAACGAAGTAATAATTTATATTGACAGTAATAATGGTCAAGTAAATATTAGTAACGTTTGGTGGACCTTATATACCTATGGCTCAGGTACTTTTGATGCATGGGCGGTTTTTGGGGGAATTTTTTCAACTTATAGCGGACAAAGCTGGATTAAACCTGGAGATGACCAGAAAACTATTGGATCACCCGGTTCTGCAAGTAAAATTATTTGTGTCGGTTCTTATGTAACAAAAGATCATTGGGTTGATATTAACGGGATTACACAATATCAGCCAGGTAACCCAACAATAGGCGCTATATCCAGTTTTAGCAGTATAGGACCCACAAGAGACGGGAGAATTAAACCCGATATTGTTGCACCGGGTGAGGTTATTGTTGCAGCATATTCTAGTTTTCTAACTCAAACACCAGCAACGAATATTTTATTAGGAGGCAAGCATCAAAAGATGCAGGGAACTAGTATGGCATCACCGCACGTTACGGGGGTTGTCGCTTTGATGCTTGAAAAGAATGGTAATCTGGATTATGATCAAACAGTAACGATATTAAAAAACACAACTAAGAAAGATGCTTATACAGGAACTTCCCCAAATAATGTTTATGGTAACGGTAAGCTGGACGCATATAATGCATTTGTAAATACTCCAGGTGGTGGTGGCGGACAAACAACTATTTTGCAGGAAGGATTTGAAGGTAATTTTCCACCAAATGGTTGGATTCAACAAATCAGTAATTCAAGTAATACTTGGGCTCAAGGAAATGTCCAGAACCAGAATTTTAACCAGATAGATCCAACAAGTCTGAATTCAGCGTACTGTCCTTGGGTTGCACAAAACCAGGATGAATGGCTAGTAACACCAGCATTTAATCTGGGAAATGGAAGCAGTTCAATTGAATTTTATGCAGGATATAGTACACAATGGTTAAGTAGCGCCACTCTTAAACTTCATATTTCTACAAATGGTGGGATAAACTGGACTCAACTTTGGAGTGCAGAGAATGATGGCCAGGGATGGATGTGGAGAAATAAAATAATTGATATTACTGCATATGCTAATCTTCAAAACCTAAAATTAGGTTGGCAGTATATTGGGAATGATGGAGATATAGTTGCATTGGATGGCATAAAATTGCTTGGAGGAGCAACTGATGTTGATGTTGACAATACTAAAATTACGGATTATATGCTTTGTCAGAATTATCCTAACCCATTTAACCCAAGCACAAAGATCAGTTGGCAGTCGCCAGTAGGCAGTCATCAAACAATAAAAGTATTTGATGTACTTGGGAATGAAATTGCAACTCTTGTTGATGAATACAAACCTGCGGGAAGTTATGAGGTTGAATTTCAGTCTTCAGTAGGCAATAGGCAATTGGCAAGTGGAATTTACTTCTATCAGTTAAGAGTTGGAGATCCTTCGACGGACTCCGGACAAACTTTTAGCCAAACAAGGAAAATGATATATCTAAAATAATTTTTAGGAAATATTATGAAAACTGTAATGTTTGTTTTTATTGTGATAATGATATTACTTTTCACTTCTTACTGCCCAGCACAGGATATTACAGACAGTAAAGATCATCCTATGTTTAACAGAATATCGGGTTTTTACATAACGGATTATAGCGTAGAGGATTTTGGGGCACACGAGTTTTATTATGAAAACGATCAGTATATAAATGTTGAGGGAAAGAAAACTTACATTTATTATGAGTGTGATTGTAAAGATGCACCACTTAAGATTATCCGTAACTTTTCAAATGCAGTAAAGAAAATCGGTGGAAGCTCTTATGAATACACCGATCATACAACAACTCTCTTTGTAAAGGAGGGGAATAAAGAAACTTGGGCAGAGGTTTGGGCAACACCCGAAACTTATTCGTTAACCATAGTTGAAAAGGGTGAAGTCGAGCAGGAAATAACCGCTAATGCAATTCTCAAAGAACTTAATGAAGCTGGTAAAGTTATTCTGTATATAAATTTTGATTCCGGAAAGTCTACGATTAAAAAAGAATCATTGCCGATAGTGGAACAAATAATTGAAATGATGATACAAGTTCCTGATATAAATATAAGTATTGAAGGGCATACGGACAGCGATGGCAACAATGAGTCCAACTTAAAACTTTCTGAAGCACGCGCAAAAGCCGTTGTTGATGAAATTGTTAATGAAGGAATTGATAAAACCAGGGTGAGTTCTGCAGGATTTGGAGAAGAAAAACCAATTGCTGATAATTCTACAGAAGAGGGCAAAGCAAAAAACAGGAGAGTGTAATTAATTAAGAAATAATCTTTGCAAGGTCTGTGTCTTAAACTTTGCGACTCTTGCAAGAAATTCAGTGGTTTGATTTATTCTGCAGTGGTCGCAAAAAGAATTAATCTTCTTTTATCATATACAACAAATTGTCTTCTACTTTATAGTACATTGGAGCAATCTGCACTTTCGGATAGCGCAAGCGTAATCTTCTTGTTTCGCTTAGAGCAAAATCAATTTCGTTATTGATTTCAAACATTGGAGCGTAATTGTTAAAATGTTCTTCAGCTTGTTCGATTGCCCAGCCCCCGTTTTCAGAAAGTTTTTCTATGAATTGTTTTTTCTTAGATGCGAGGTTTACCATTCCGCAATTACTATGTGCAAGCAGTGCAATATGTTTAACACCACCTACGGCGATTGCAAATGAAACCTTAAATTCGCTGTAGCGAAGATTAGCTCCGCCGGAACGAATAATAAAAGCAAAGTTATCCGGCATATGAAGATGCTTGCGATTATCCATACACATTCCAATTAGTAGTTGCGCTTCGGAATAATTCCCAAACTCTCGATTTAAATTATGATATTCAAGCAGCAATCCCAGTGGTGTGTGCTGGTATTTTATTGGAATATCCTTTTTCTCTGTAATTGATATTAAGCGATTCATAACTCTATTAAATTTTTATGTATATAATTCATTGCTTTTTTCTTGAAATTACTCTTAAAGTAGAACCTAAACTTGAAACATATATCCTGCACTTCTCACACTAACAATATATTTTGGATTTGACGGATCATCTTCAAAATGTTTCCTTAATCTAACAATAAAGTTATCAACAGTACGTGTCTCAACTTCTGGATTCATATTCCAAACATTTTCTAACAGTTCTTTACGAGTTACAACCTTATCTTTGTTTTCAATTAAGTACTTCATAATCATGGCTTCATACGATGTAAGTTGAAATTCCTTTTTCCCACTTGTACACTTAAAATTTTCAAAATTTATTTCATTTTCACCAAATCTATAAAAAGGATTTTCAATTACAACTTTTTGATACCAGCTTTTTCTTTTCAGCATTCCCTTAATTCTAAGTAATAGTTCTTTAAGGTGAAACGGTTTTGTAAGATAATCATCAGCTCCCAGTTCAAGTCCTTTTACACGGTCTTCTACCTGCGTACGTGCTGTTAACATAAGGATTGGCATTTGAGGATTTTTTTCACGGACGTGTTTTGCAATCTCAAATCCATTGAAGTATGGAAGCATTATATCAAGCACTATCAAATCAAATTCATTTTCATCAAAAAGATTTAATGCTTCTCTGCCGTCTTTTGCTAAAGAAACCTTGTATCCTTCTTCTATAAGATTATATTCTAATCCGTGTGCAAGATTTTCTTCGTCTTCAACTAACAGAATATTTGTCTGTACTAAACTATCAACGCTCATTTATCAAATCCTTCATTTTATCTTTTTGGGATTTTTCTTTTGCAACATAAATTGGCAGTTCTATTTTAAAAATAGATCCTTTTCCTTTGCCTTCACTAATCGCTGTAATTTTTCCTTTATGATTTTTAATTATTTCTCTGACGACATATAGACCAAGACCTGTACCCTTTACATTTGGAATATCCTTATCATAAATACGGTGGAACTTAAGGAAAATTTTTTTTATCTGATCATGCGGAATCCCGATTCCGTTGTCTGAAAATTCTATTTCTGCTTTATTTGTGCTGAGTTTAAAAGTAATAAAAATTTCTAAAGGGGCAACACTATATTTTATAGAATTATCCACAAGATTATCAAATACAGTTCTGATTGAAGTTCTGTCAAGCAGAATATCACAGCCGGCATCCCCGCCAAACCTAACATTATCAGGATTTAATTTAAATTGTTCAGCAGATTCCAAAACAATCTTCTTTATTGTTTCATCAGCTTTATAAACTTCAAAATCTCTATTAAATTTTTTCTTATCCATTGAGGCAATTTCTAGTATTGAATTGACTAGATTTTTTAATCTCTCCGCATCACGCATCATCAAGCCATAAAATTCTTTTTTCTTTTCTTCTGGAACATCGCGGGAGTTTAATGTTTCTAAATAAAGCTGTATCGATGATAATGGTGATTTAAGTTCGTGTGTAACATTTGCAATAAAGTTATCATAAAGTGCGTTTAATTTTATTTGGATATTTAAATGACGAAAGATTAGTACCAGACTTACAGATAAACCGGTAAGCAAAACAATTCCACCAACAAAAGGAAAAACACTTGGTGCATCGTAAACAATTTGCGGAGAAATATTCTCACCAACTTGTTCAAAAATTATGTTGTTCTTTACATACCAATAAATCCACAACAATAGTACTGCTAACCAAACAAGTTGTGCAAGAATAAAAATTACAAGGTTATAAGCGAATGAATGTTTTCTGCGCATTTAAAACTTAATTAGAATTTTCTTTGGTCAAATATCATTTTAATTATGATGAACATCAAATAAAACATATTGTTAATTACATTTCTTTTACAAACACACATCAAAA
>JACZKY010025476.1_pt1 | contig 22747 bp, 21 predicted proteins | sample 8237611 | NCBI WGS metagenome assembly JACZKY01 (sample SAMN16148055, study PRJNA663545) | marine sediment metagenome | biome: sediments and biomass from bioreactor inoculated with such sediments; feature: coastal sediments; material: methane- and iron-fed bioreactor; isolation source: Bothnian...
CCGTTCTTCTCCATCAGCGGCTCCGACTTCGTGGAGATGTTCGTGGGGGTGGGCGCCGCGCGGGTGAGGGATCTGTTCATCCAGGGGAAGAAGTCCGCTCCCTGCATCATCTTCATCGACGAGATCGACGCCGTCGGGCGCCACCGCGGCGCGGGCCTCGGAGGCGGCCACGATGAACGGGAGCAGACGCTCAACCAGCTCCTGGTCGAGATGGACGGGTTCGAGTCGAACGAGGGGCTCATCCTCATCTCGGCGACGAACCGGCCCGACGTCCTCGACCCGGCGCTGATGCGGCCCGGGCGGTTCGACCGCCAGGTGGTGGTTCCCAAGCCCGACGTGAAGGGGCGGGAACAGATCCTGGGCGTTCACACGCGGAAAATCCCCCTCGACGAGGACGTGAAGCTCGACGTGCTGGCCAAGGGGACCCCCGGCTTCACGGGGGCGGATCTCGCGAACCTGGCCAACGAGGCGGCGATCCACGCGGCGGGTCTCAACCTTGCCAAGGTCACGATGGACTGCTTCGAGATGGCCAAGGACAAGGTGATGATGGGGCGCGAGCGCCGCTCCATGATCATCAGCGACGAGGAGAAGAAGTCCACCGCCTACCACGAGGCGGGGCACGCGATCGTCGCCACGCTCATCCCGGGCGCGGACCCGATCCACAAGGTCAGCATCATCCCCCGGGGAATGGCGCTCGGCATCACCCAGCAGCTCCCGATCGACGAGCGGCACACCTATTCCGAGGTCTACCTGAAGAACAACATCACGATCCTGATGGGCGGGAGGGTGGCAGAGGAACTGGTGCGCGGCGAACTGACCACCGGCGCCGGGAACGATCTGGAGCGCGCCACGGCGCTTGCGCGGAAGATGGTCTGCGAGTGGGGGATGAGCGACAAGCTGGGTCCGGTGACCTTCGGGCAGAAGCAGGAGGCGATCTTCCTGGGCCGGGATTTCACCCGCCACCAGGATTACAGCGAAGCGACGGCCCGGGACATTGACCAGGAGGTCCGCGGCATCGTCACTGCCGCCTACGACCGGGCGAAGGGGCTGCTGGGATCCCACATCGACGTCCTTCATCGCGTGGCGAAGACGCTCCTGGAGAAGGAAGTGGTCGACGGGGGCGAGATCCTGCGGATCATCGAGGGGGAGATCCCGCCGGAGGGTCCCGGGGACGCGCCACTGCCGGCCGGCGCTCCCGCGTAGACGGGGGCTGCATCCGAAAGCAGATGGAGCCCGCTGTCCGGGTATTTCGTTCGGGGGATGTCGCGGAGGCGCGCGAGCGGCTGGCGTTCCTCGGTGCGGCGGGGAAGGCTCTCGACGGGTTCCTGCGGGACCTGGGGACGCTGGTCGTGGCCGCCCCCGCGGGCCTGCCCGGGGCGACGGACCCGCGAACGGACCGGTTCCTCTCCTCGAAGGGTGTTCCCGCCCTGCGAACGGCATCCCACCTGCTCCTTTCCTTTTCGTCGCCGGACCTGGCGGCGGAGTGGCGGGAGGAGGGACCGGGGGACGGCATCCATCATCGCGTGGCGGCCGCCGTCCAATCGTATTTCACCAGGGATTTCCGGGTTCCCATTCCAGGCGGCATCCTCGATCTTGCCGGGCCGCCCCTCGTGATGGGGATCGTGAACGTCACTCCCGACTCCTTTTCCGACGGAGGGGCGCACCGGACCTCCGAAGAGGCGGTCGCGCGGGGATTGGAGATGGAGGAGCAGGGCGCGGCGATCCTCGACGTGGGCGGAGAATCGACCCGGCCCGGATCCGACCCGGTTCCCGCGGACGAGGAGTTGCGCCGCGTCCTTCCCGTGATCCGGGGCCTGGCCTCAAGGACGAACGCGGTGATCTCGGTCGACACGACGAAGGCGGCGGTGGCGAAAGCGGCGATCGCCGCGGGGGCGAGGATGGTGAACGACACGAGCGCCCTCGCGGACGATTCCGGGATGGCGGCCGCGATCCGCGGATCGGGAGCGGCCGTGGTGCTGATGCACCGCCGCGGGGCGCCCGCGACCATGCAGGCGGCGCCGGGATACGACTCCCTGTTCGACGAGATGCTGGGTGAGCTTTCGGAACGGATCGACGCGGCGACGGCGGCCGGGATCGGGCGGGAGCGGATCCTCGTCGACCCCGGGATCGGATTCGGGAAACGTCCTTGCGACAACCTGGCGCTGCACCGGCACCTCGATGAATTGCGGGTCCTCGGCCGGCCGATCGTCTTCGGCCCGTCGCGCAAATCGTTCATCGGGGCGCTGACGGGCGCCCCGCCCGCGAAGCGGGCGTTCGGTACCGCCGCGTCGGTGGCCGCGGCGGTGATGAACGGAGCGCACGTGGTGCGCGTCCACGACGTGAAGGAGATGCGGGAAGTGGTCCAGGTGGCGGACGCGATCCGGCGGGCGGCGCCATGCTAGACGGCATGCCCGCCATCCGGGCGATCGACGTCCTCGATATCCTGCTGGTCGCGTTCATCGTCTACTGGGTCCTGCTCTTCATCCGGGGGACGCGGGCCGTCCAGATGCTCTTCGGCCTTCTTCTCCTGATGCTGATGTACGTCGTCGCGAAGCGGGCCGATATGGTCACGTTCCAGTGGCTGGTCGGAAACTTCCTGGGGAACCTCCTCGTCGTCCTGGTGGTCGTCTTCCAGAGCGAGATCCGACGTGGGCTCGCCAAGATCGGCCAGTGGCACCGGTTCGCGGGAAGGGGGACCGCCCCGGACCCGGACGTGATCGAACAGCTTTCCCGGAGCGCCTTCCTGCTGGCGGAAGCGAGAATCGGGGCGATCCTGCTGCTCGAACGGGAAATGGGGCTGGAGGAGTTCGTCGAGCACGGCAGGAAGCTCGACGCGCTCTTCTCCCACGAACTGGCCGCCTCCATCTTCGCGACGAGCTCTCCCGTCCACGACGGCGCCGCGGTCCTTCGCCGCAACCGGATCGCGGCGGCGGGGGTGATCCTCCCGATACCGCCCGAATCGGTCGAGACGCGGGGAATGGGAACCCGGCACCGGGCGGCGTTCGGCGTCGCATCCGAAACGGACGCGGTGGCGGTGGTCGTCTCCGAAGAGACGGGGAATGTCACCGTCTTCTCGAACCGGTCCGCGGTCCGGGTGGAAAGCGGGCAGCAACTCCGGGAGACGCTCGCGCGCCTGTTCCGCCACGGGGAGGCCCCGCATGAAATCGGATGAGCTTTTGCGGATCCTGCGCAGGATCGCGAGCCGCAACCTCGGCCTCAAGGTCCTCGCCCTTGCGCTGGCCGTGGCGGCGTGGTGGTTCGTGGCGGGGGAGAGCAAGGTACTGGTGAGCTTCACCATCCCGTTGGAGATCCGCGACGTTCCGAGGGGGATGACGATGACGAACAAGCCGGAGCGGCAAGTGGAGGTGCGCCTTTCCGGGGCGTCTTCCCTGCTCTCGGGGATGCGCCCTTCCGAGATCTCCGCCGCGGTCGATCTGTCCGGCGGACGGACCGGGCGACAAATCGTCACGCTGGGCGAACGGGCGATCAAGGTCCCCCCGGGGATCAGGGTGCAGCGGGTCTTCCCGTCCTCGATCGAGGTGATCCTCGAACGGACGGAGCGGCGGGTCGTCCCCGTCGTCCCGAGAATCGGCGGGGACCCCGCGGTCCGGCGCCGGGTCGCGAGGGTCGAAGTCGATCCGCGGACGCTCGAGGTGGAAGCGCTTCCGGAGGAGTTTTCACGGATCCGTGCCGCATACACCGAGGAAATCGTGCCCGACCCGGGCAGCGATACGTACGCGACGACGGCGCGGGTGGAATTGCGCGAACCGCATGCTAGAATCGTCGACAGTCCGAACGTCCGCGTGAAGGTCCATTTCCGCAAATAGGAGGGTGCGCTGTGGCGAGAAGGCTGTTCGGCACCGACGGCGTCCGCGGCGTGGCGAACACCGAACCGATGACGGTCGAGACCGCGGTCGCCCTCGGGCAGGCGGCGGCCCACGTCTTCCGGCACAAGGGGGGAGGACGCCACAGGGTCGTCATCGGGAAGGACACCCGCCTGTCCGGGTACATGTTCGAAACGGCCCTCTCGGCGGGGATCTGCGCCATGGGGGGCGACGTGATGCTGATGGGGCCGATGCCCACCCCCGGGGTCGCCTTCCTCACCCGGTCGATGCGGGCAGACGCCGGGGTCGTCATCTCCGCTTCCCACAACCCGTACCCGGACAACGGCATCAAGTTTTTCGGCCGGGACGGCTTCAAGCTCCCCGACGACGTCGAATCGCGCATCGAGGAGCTGATGTACGGCGACCACCTGCGGGAAAACCGTCCGCCGTCCCCCGAGATCGGTCGCGCGCAAAGGATCGACGACGCCACCGGCCGGTACATCGTCTACCTGAAGAACACCTTTCCGGCGCACCTCTCTCTCGAGGGGCTGCGCATCGTGGTGGACTGCGCCAACGGCGCGGGGTACCGGATCGCACCGCAGGTGTTCTCGGAGCTTGGCGCCGAGGTGAATCCGATCGGAGTCTCGCCGAACGGGGTGAACATCAACGACCATTGCGGCTCCCTCTACCCGGAGATCGTGCAGGCGAGGGTGAAGGAGGCGAGAGCGGACATCGGCATCTCGCTGGACGGCGACGCGGACCGCCTCATCGTGGTGGACCAGAAAGGGGAGGTGCTCGACGGCGACCGGATCATGGCGATCTGCGCCGGCGCGCTGGCCCGGAAGAAGAAGCTGGCGAGAAACACGGTGGTGGCCACCGTCATGAGCAATATCGGGCTGGAGCTGTATTTCAAGGAGCGGAAGATCAGAATGCTGCGCGCCCCGGTGGGGGACCGGTACGTCGTAGAGGCGATGCGCGCCGGCAAGTTCAACTTCGGCGGGGAGCAGTCGGGGCACCTGATCTTCCTCGATCACGCCACGACCGGCGACGGCGTGCTCGCGGCGCTCCAGCTTCTCGCCGTGATGGTGGAATCCGGGAAGAAGGTCTCCGAACTGGGAAAGGGGCTGGTCACCTTCCCGCAGATGCTCCACAACGTGCGGATGAAGCAGCGGCTGCCGCTCGAGTCGATGGGGAAGTTCCAGAAGGCCCGGGCGGAATTCGAAAAGAGGCTGGGGAGCCGGGGCCGGATCGTCGTGCGGTACAGCGGGACAGAGCCCCTGCTGCGCATCATGGCGGAGGGGGAGAACCTGGACGAGGTCGAGGCGATCGTGAAGTCGCTCGGGGAGAAAGCGATGGAGGAAGGTCGATGACCCGCGCGCGGAAACGCCTCGGGGTGAACATCGACCACGTGGCCACGCTGCGCCAGGCGAGGCGGGGACAGGTCCCCGAGCCGGCGGCGGCGGCGGCGATCGCGGAGCACTCGGGGGCGGACGGGATCACCGTGCACCTGCGGGAGGACCGGCGCCACATCCAGGACCGGGATCTCGCGGTATTGAAGCGGGTCGTGTCGACGCGGATCAATCTGGAGATGGCGGCGACCGGAGAGATGACCCGGATCGCCTGCGAGTTCAAGCCGTATTCCTCCACGCTGGTCCCGGAGAAGCGCGAGGAGATCACGACGGAGGGCGGATTGGACGTCCTGGGGCGCCGGGAGGCGATGGTGCGAACGGTGGCGCGGCTTCGGGACGCCGGGATCGTCGTCAGCATGTTCATCGATCCGGAGCTCCCTCAGGTGCGCGCTTCGCGTCAGGCGGGCGCGGACGCGATCGAGCTGCACACGGGCACGTTCTGCGAGGCGTTCCGGACGGGAAAGTACGAGACGGAGCTGGCGAAGATCCGGGCGGCGGCGGCGTTCGGCGCGTCCATCGGGCTCAAGGTCTTCGCGGGCCACGGGCTCGACGTGCGCAACATCGTCCCCATCCTGGAGATACCGCGGATCGAGGAGTTCAACATCGGACACAGCATCATCGCGCGGGCGATCTTCCTCGGGCTTCCGACGGCCGTGAAAGAGATCGCCGACCTCGTCCACGGGTCCTGAAGGAAAGGCCCATGATCGCCGGAATCGGCGTCGACATCGTCGACATCTCGCGCATCCAGGCGTTGCTGGACCGGTACAAGGACCGGTTCCTGGACCGGGTCTACACGGAGGCGGAAGTGGCGTACGCCATGCGCGGCGCGAACAGGGCGGAGCGCCTGGCGGGCCGCTTCGCGGCGAAGGAAGCGACGATGAAGGCCCTCGGCACCGGGAAGTCCCAGGGGATCCTGTGGCGGGACATCGAGACGGTGCGCGGGGCGTTGGGGAAGCCCGAGGTGCGCCTGCACGGGCATGCGGCGAAGTGGGCGAGGCGGCGGCATGGCGGCGCCGTGCACGTCGCCATCTCCCACGACGGAGGAAAGGCGGTGGCGTTCGTGATCCTCGAAACGGCGGGAGGGGCGGAATGAAGATCGTGACGGCACGACAGATGGCCGAGCTGGATCGCGTGACGATCCATACGTACGGCATCCCCTCCCTCGTCCTGATGGAAAACGCGGGCCGGTCGTGCACGGACCGGATCTTCCGGATCCTGGAGGAGAAAGTGGGCGCGCCCCAGGAGGCGTCCGTGGCCGTGGTGTGCGGAAAGGGGAACAACGGCGGCGACGGGATGGTGATCGCGCGCCACCTCCACAACCGGGGGGCGTACGTCGAGGTCTTCCTGCTGGGCGAGGTGGAGGAACTTGCGGCCGACGCCCGGACGCAGAACGAGATCCTTCGGAAGATGGATGTGGAGATCCGGGTCATCCGCGACACGGAAGGGGTGGAGGATCTCCGCACCTACCTCGAGGAGGTCCACCTTTGCGTAGACGCGATCCTGGGGACGGGCCTTTCGTCGCCTCTGTCCGGGATCGTGCGGGAAGTGGTCGAGGTGATCAATCTGTCGATGGCCCCCGTCTTCGCCGTTGACATCCCGACCGGCATCGACGCGACCACCGGCAGGATCCTCGGCGAGGCGATCCGCGCGGATTCCACGGGAACCTTCGGGCTGCTGAAGCTGGGGCACGTGCTGCTCCCCGGTTCGATCCATTGCGGGGAGACGGAGATCTACGACATCGGGATCCCGTCGCGCGCGGTGTTCGACGCCGAGATCAAGACCGAGGCGCTCGACGAGCAGGTCGTGAAAAGCATGCTGTCCGTCCGGCCGCCCGATTTCCACAAGGGGGACGCGGGAAGGGTCTACATCGTCGGCGGGTCGCCGGGAATGACCGGGGCGCCGTGCCTGGCGGGCTCGGCGGCGCTGCGGATGGGGGCGGGGCTCATCACGGTGGTCACCCCGGAGTCTCTGCGGCCGATCGTCGAGGCGAAGCAGATGGAGGTGATGACCCGGGGGATTCCGGACGGCGGAACGGGGTATTTCACGCCCGAAATGCTCCCCGCGCTGATGGAGGCGCTCTCGAAGGCCGACGTGATCGTCGTGGGTCCGGGGCTCGGCATGACGGACGCGATGCCGAGGTTCGTGACGGAGCTGATCCCGCAGATCAAGGTTCCGTTCCTCCTCGACGCCGACGCGCTGAACGCCCTGGCGGGGAAGGCGACCGTCCTTCAGGGGGCGACGGCCCCCTGCATCCTCACCCCCCACCCGGGGGAGATGGCGCGCCTGACGAAGGAATCCATCGAATCGATCGAGGGGTCGCGGATCGACTCTGCGCGGCACCTTGCGGAAGAGGAGCGGGTCACGGTGATCCTCAAGGGCGCGCGCACGATCGTGGCGACGCCGAAGGGGGACATCTTCATCAACACGACGGGAAACCCGTACATGGCATCGGGCGGGATGGGCGACGCGCTGACCGGGATGATCGCGGCGCTGGCTTCCCAGGGGCTTTCCCCCAACGACGCCGCCTGCGCGGGCGTCTTCCTCCATGGCATGTCGGCCGATTTGCTGGTGCGCGACCACCCGATGACCCCGGTGACCGCGACCGACGTGATCGGCAACATCCGGGGCGCGCTGCAGCAGACGCTCGGGGAATCCCCGCCGGATGAATGAATCCTGGCGGAGGACACTCCTTCCCATGAGGGGGGACACTCCTGGTTTTCTCGTCGAAAGAATCAGGAGTGTCCCCCACTGCCAGGAATGTCCCCCTCTGTCGGGCTGATGATGTCGCTCTGGGCAACCTCGATGCGCCTTGGGCGGTTTCCGGATTAATGCGATTGCAATTTACATCGGGTTCCCCGGGTGACACCGTTGCGATCGCGCGGGCGCTGGGCGGGGCGCTTCTCCCGGGGGACGTCGTGGCTCTCACGGGGGACCTCGGCGCCGGGAAAACCCTCTTCTGCAAGGGGGTCGGGGAGGCGCTCGGGATCCCGCCCGACCGGATCGTCAGCCCGACCTTCACGATCGTGACGGAGCACGAGGGACGGTTTCCGCTCCTCCACGTCGACGCCTACCGCCTCGATACGGCGCGGGACGCGGAGGAGATCGGGATGCGGGACCTCCTGTCGGGGGACGGCGTCTGCCTGGTGGAGTGGGCAGAAAAGATCGCGGAACTGTTGCCAACGGATTGTATACAGGTTAAATTTATCATTTCGGGCGACGAGCGCAGGGAGATCTCTGTCGCCGCCCCGGACCACCCGAGGTTCACCGGTTTCCGGGCCCGGTCCCAACGCTTCCAGGTGTAGCGTCTCGAAATAACCCTGAAGCATCGAGAGCGCCGATGCGCCGCGCCGGCGAGGCGCGGAAGTGAAGGCGTACCGGGAGAGTACGGCGAACCTGCGCAACAAAGCCGGAGCGGATGCGGCGGCGGACGAACGCCGGGATATTTGCGAAACGCCACACCAGGGGGGTGACGCGCGAGATGGCACTCATTGTCCAGAAGTACGGCGGTACCTCGGTCGGCACCATCGAGAAGATAAAAAACGTGGCGAAAAGGGTGGCCAGGACGAAGGACGAGGGGAACGACGTGGTCGTGGTCGTCTCCGCGATGTCCGGCGAGACGAACCGGCTGCTCGGGCTGGCGCACCAGATCGCCGATTTGCCCAACGAGCGGGAGCTCGACGTCGTCGCCGCCACCGGCGAACAGGTGACGATCGGGCTGCTGGCGATCGCCCTCTCCGAGATGGGGTGCAAGGCGAAGTCGTTCTGCGGCTTCCAGATCCCCGTGCTGACGGACGCCGCGTACGTGAAGGCGCGCATCCGCCAGATCCGCGGCGAGACGATCACGAAGGCCCTCGAGGAGGGGTACGTCGCCGTGGTCGCCGGCTTCCAGGGGATCGACGACGGCGGGTCGATCACCACCCTCGGCCGCGGAGGATCCGACACCAGCGCGGTCGCGGTGGCGGCGGCGCTGAAAGCGGACGTCTGCGAGATCTACACGGACGTGGACGGCGTCTACACCACCGATCCGAACATCTGCGCGGACGCCCGGAAGCTCGACAAGATCTCCTTCGAGGAGATGCTGGAGCTCGCCTCCCTGGGCGCCAAGGTGCTGCAGATCCGCTCGGTGGAGTTCGGGATGAAGTACGGGGTGCGGATCCACGTCCGCTCCTCGTTCAACGATAACCCGGGAACGATCGTGACGACGGAGGAGGAGATCATGGAAACGGCGGTGGTGTCCGGCGTGGCGTACAGCAAGAGCGAGGCGAAGATCACGGTGGTCAAGGTCCCCGACCGGCCGGGAATCGCGGCGAAGATCTTCAAGCCGCTGTCGGAGGCGAACATCGTGGTCGACGTCATCGTCCAGAACGTCTCCGTCACCGGCTTCACGGACCTGACGTTCACGATCGGGCGCACCGATTTCAAGAAGGCGATGCAGATAACGGAGAAGGCGGCGAAGGACGTGGGGGCCGAGCGGATCGTGGGCGACGACAAGATCGGCAAGGTGTCGATCGTCGGGATGGCGATGCGCTCCCACTCGGGCGTCGCGCTGAAGGTGTTCGAGACCCTCGCGGCGGAGGGGATCAACATCCTCGGCATCTCCACCTCGGAGATCAAGATCTCCGTCCTCATCGAGGAGAAGTACACCGAGCTCGCCGTGCGCGTGCTGCACGCCGCGTTCGGGCTGGGGAATCCCGCCTGACGGCGGCGCATCGAACGAGGAAGACGATCGGAAGGGCGGGACGACGAATGAAGACCGTATACCTGTACGACACGACGCTGCGAGACGGGACCCAGTCCGAGGAGGTCTCCCTGTCGGTCCTGGACAAGGTGGCCGTGGCCGAGAAGCTGGACGAGTTCGGGATCCACTACATCGAGGGCGGGTACCCCGGCAGCAACCCCAAGGACAAGGAATTCTTCGAGCGCGCGCGCAAGATGCGCTGGAAGAACTCCCTCCTGTGCGCCTTCGGGATGACCCGCCGCGTGGGGAAGAAGGTCGAGGAGGACTCCAACATGAAGGCCCTCGTCGCCGCCGGGACCCCGGTCATCACCGTGGTGGGGAAGTCTTGGGACTTTCACGTCATCGAGGCCCTGCGCACCACCCTCGAGGAGAACCTGCTCGCCGTCAAGGAGACGGTGGCGTACCTGAAGAAAAACGCGGACAAGGTCTTCTTCGACGCGGAGCATTTCTTCGACGGGTACCACCACAACCCGAAGTACGCGATGAAGGTGCTGGCGGCGGCAGCCGACGCGGGGGCCGATGTCCTCGTCCTGTGCGACACGAACGGTGGATCGCTCCCTTCCGACATCTCCCGGATCGTGAGGGAGGTGCGGAAGGCGACCTCCGTCGCGCTCGGGATCCACACGCACAACGACGGCGAGATGGCGGTGGCGAACAGCGTCGTCGCCGTCGAAAGCGGCGTCACCCAGGTGCAGGGGACGATCAACGGCTACGGTGAACGGTGCGGGAACGCGAACCTGTGCTCCATCCTGCCGGCGCTGCAGATGAAGATGGGGAGGGAGGTTCTTCCGAAGGGGCAGCTGCGGAAATTGACCGACCTTTCGCGCTACGTAGCCGAGGTTGCCAACGTCGGCCAATGGCTCCACCAGCCGTACGTGGGGAACGCCGCGTTTGCGCATAAGGGGGGGATGCACGTTTCCGCCATCCGTCGGCACACGAAGACGTACGAGCACGTGGAGCCGGAGGCGGTCGGGAACCAGCGGCGGGTCCTGATCTCCGACCTTTCCGGGCGCAGCAACATCCTCTCCAAGATCCAGGAGACGGGCCTGAAGTTCAAGGGGAACGACCCGAACACGGAAAAGATCCTCGAGGAGATCAAGGAGCTCGAGCACAAGGGATTCCAGTTCGAGGGCGCGGACGCCTCCTTCGAGCTCCTGGCCCGGCGGGCGATGGGGGAGCACGAGCCGTTTTTCGAACTGAAGGGGTTCCGGGTGATCGACGAAAAACGGTCCGAGAGCGAGGCTCCGATCGCCGAGGCGACGATCCAGATCACCGTCGACGGCCGGGCGGAACACACCGCGGCCCTGGGGAACGGCCCGGTCAACGCCATGGACAACGCCTTGCGGAAGGCGCTCGAGAAGTTCTACCCGGAAGTGGCCGAGGTGAAACTCCTCGACTACAAGGTCCGCGTGATCCGTCAGGGGGGGACCGGCTCCTCGGTACGCGTTTTGATTAAATCCGGCGACAGGGACACGATCTGGGGCACCGTGGGCGTTTCGCACAACATCATCGAGGCGTCCTGGCAAGCCCTGGTGGACAGCATCCGGTACAAGCTTTGGAGGACGCGGCATGCCGATTCCGGGGAACGGGGAGCGTAGCGGCGGGAAACGACGCGCCGTCCTTCTTCTTTCCCTGATCCTGCTGGTCTGGAATGTCGGGGCAATGTCGCGCCACATCGGGGCGCTCGGGGTTCCCCCTTCCCCGGAGACGGTCGCCTCCTTTCCTTTCCTCCCGGGAGCCTCCGGCGACGATACCGACATCCTTCGCGCGGAACGCCCCCGCGGAGGTCCCCCCACGATTCGTCAGAAATATCTTCTTGGAATACGGATAGATATCAATACCGCGTCGCTTGCGGAAATCTCGGAACTTCCCGGGGTCTCCGACACGGTCGCCGCAGCGGTGATGGAAGAGCGGAAGCGGATCGGGGGATTCCGTTCCCCGGGCGATCTTCTCGGGGTCAAGGGGGTCAAGGAAAAGCGGCTGCAGAAAATGCTTCCCTTTCTTGCGAAAATGCCAAATAATTGACTTATTCTGTCTTATATTCTTTCGCGACAGGGAGGGGAGATGTTCCGATCGATCCGGAACGACATCAAGGTCATCTTCGAGAGGGACCCGGCCGCGCGCAGCGTGATCGAGATCTTCCTCTGCTACCCGGGCTTCCACGCCATCCGGTTCCACCAGCTCGCCCACTGGCTCTGGACGCGCAACGTCAGGACCCTCGCCCGGTTCGTATCGCACATATCGAGGGGCCTGACGGGGATCGAGATCCACCCTGGAGCGACGATCGGCGAAGGGTTCTTCATCGATCACGGCATGGGGGTGGTGATCGGGGAAACGTCGGAGATCGGGAAAAACGTCACCCTGTACCACGGCGTGACGCTGGGAGGCACCAGCTGGAACAAGGGGAAGCGGCACCCGACGCTCGAGGACAACGTGATCGTGGGAGCGGGCGCCGCGATCCTCGGCCCGATCCGGATCGGGCACGACTCGAAGATCGGCTCCGGCTCCGTGGTGAACAAGGAGGTCCCCCCCAACTCCACCGTCGTCGGGATCCCGGGTCGCGTCGTTTACCGCGAGGGGAACGTCTACAACGATCCGACCGGCGTGGGCGGGACGCCCGACCCGGAGGGGAAGGCGATCAAGTGCCTGACCGAACAGATCATCTCCCTCGAGAACAAGGTGGAGGATCTGACGAAACGCATGGAGGAGGGGCCGCCGTCCGCCGTGGCGAGGACCGGAACGTGAAGATCACCACCCGGGGACGGTACGCCGTGATGGCGATGGTCGCGCTGGCGGCCTCGTCCCGGGGGAACCCCGTGCCGATCCAGGCGATCGCGAAACGGGAGTCGATCCCCGAGCCGTACCTGCAGCAGCTGTTCCTGCGCCTGCGAAAGCGGAACATCGTGAAAAGCGTCCGGGGCCCCGGCGGCGGGTTCATCCTCGCCCGCGACCCCTCGGGGATCACCGTGGGGGAGATCATCCGCACGGCGGAAGGGAAACCCGCGAGGGTCGGTTGCCGGCAATCCGGTCGATCGTGCGGGATGATCGACCGCTGCCCGACGCAGGGGATGTGGGACACCCTCGAGGCGCGGATCGAGGAGTTCCTCGACTCGATGTCCGTCCAGGACCTGTTCGAGGAGCGGATGGAAACCCGGAAGGAGGTGGGCGTTTGAGGAAGATCTATTTCGACCACAACGCCTCGACCCCGGTGCACCCGGAGGTCGCCGCCGCCGTACAGCCGTTCCTCGGGGACCTGTTCGGAAACCCTTCCAGCATCCACTGGGCGGGGCGTGACGTCCGCAAGGCGGTGGAAGACGCGAGGGCGGAGATCGCCGCTTTCTACGGATGCCGCCCGCTCGAGGTCGTCTTCACGAGTTCCGGGACCGAGTCCGACAACCTCGCGCTGAAAGGAGTGGCGTACCGGCCGGGAAACGCCGGCAAGCACATCGTCACGTCGCAGGTCGAGCATCCGGCGGTCATGAACGCGTGCAGGTTCCTCGAGACGCAAGGTTTCCGCGTCACCTACGTCCCGGTGAACCGGCAGGGGATCGTGGAGCCCGACAGCGTGCGGCGGGCGCTCGAGAAGGACACGATCCTCGTCTCCATCATGGCGTCGAACAACGAGACCGGCTGCATCATGCCCATCGAGGAGATCGGCGGGATCGTGAAGGGCGCAGGGGCGCTCATGCACACCGACGCGGTCCAGTCGACCGGCAAAGTCCCCCTGTCGTGGGAATCGCTCCCCGTGGACCTGCTCACGTTCTCCGGCCACAAAGTGAACGGGCTCAAGGGCGCGGGGGGGTTGCTCGTCCGCAAGGGGATCGAGCTGGAGGCGGTGCTGCACGGGGGGCACCAGGAACGGGGACGGCGCGGCGGCACCGAGAACGTGGTGGGGATCGTGGCGATGGGGAAGGCGTTCTCCCTCCTTTCGAAGGACATGGCGGCGGAAGCCGCGGAGGTCCGCCGGCTCCGGGACGCGTTCGAACAGGCGCTGTTCGCGCGGATCCCGGAGATCGTGCTGAACGGACACCCCACGCGCCGGCTGCCGAACACGGTGAATCTCTCGTTCCGGTACGTGGAAGGGGAGGCGCTGCTGCTGAACCTCGACATGCTGGGGATCGCCTGCTCCTCGGGCTCCGCCTGCACCTCGGGGTCGCTCGAGGCGTCCCCGATCCTGCTGGCGATGGGGGCCGATCCGACGGACTCCCAGGGAGCGCTGCGATTCTCGCTCGGTCGGGGGAACACCGACGAGGACGTCGCGTTCGCCGTCGACGCCATCGAAACGGTCGTCGACAAGCTGCGGGCGATGTCGCCGCTGTATCACCCGCGGGAGGCGAAATGGCAAAAATCCCGGTCTTAAATAACTTGTACCGAGATGGGGGGGGACACACCTCCCCTGCATCCCGGGTTTACACCAGGTATGTCCCCCCTGGTTCTGGGCTGCATGCGCCCCCCCGCCTTCCGAGGCACGGGCGATGAGCAGGGGGCGTATTTTGGCGGCGATGAGCGGGGGGGTCGATTCCTCCGTGGCGGCGCTGCTCCTGCAACGCGAAGGGTGGGAGGTCGTCGGCGTCTCGATGGACCTGTACGACTACTCGAGCGTGACGCGCGACCGGGAGGGGACGTGCTGCTCGCTGGACGACCTGTACGACGCACGGCGCGTGTGCGACCTTCTCGGGATCCCGTACTACGTGCTCAACCTGCGGGACGAGTTCCGCAGGGAGGTGATCGACCCGTTCGTCCGGGAATACACGGCCGGCCGCACACCGAACCCCTGCATCCTGTGCAACGAGCACCTGAAATTCCGCGCGCTGCTGCGCAAGGCGGACGAACTGGGCGCGGAAGGGGTCGCAACAGGGCACTACGCGGTGATCCGCCGGGAACCGGACGGCCGGTGCCGGCTCTTCAGCGCGCCGGACGCGGGGAAGGATCAGTCGTATTTCCTCTTTTCCCTCGATTCCGAACGGCTCCGGCGGATCCGGTTCCCCGTCGGAGGGATGATGAAGGAGGAGGTGCGCCGGATCGCCCTCGACGCGGGCCTGCCGGTGTACGAAAAGCGGGAGAGCCAGGATATCTGCTTCGTCACGGACGCCTCCTACACGCGGTTCCTCGAGAGCCGGGGAATCCGGGAAGACCGGGGGCGCTTCGTGGACATGGAGGGGAACTTCCTCGGCAACCACAAGGGCGTTCTGCACTACACGGTCGGACAGCGGAGGGGGCTCGGAATCGCCTCGAAGGAACCGCTCTACGTGGTGGCGATCGACGCGGAGAAGAACGAGATCGTCCTCGGCAACGACGGTGAAACGTTTTCAGAAGAGGCCACGGTCGTCACGCCGACCTTCGTGGCCGGATCTCCGCCCGGGGCGGAGTTCCGCGCCACGGCCCGGGTCCGGTACCACCACCCGGGGGCGTCGTGCACGGTGCGGGGATCCGCGGACCGGCTCCAGGTCCGATTCGACGCGCCCCAGCGCAGCGTGACCCCGGGGCAGGCCCTCGTTCTCTATGACGGCGCCGAGGTGCTGGGCGGGGGCTGGATCGAATGCGCGGGCGCCTCTCGGTCGTAACGGTCGGCTGCAAGGCGAACTTCGCCGACTCCGCCGCGATCGTCCTCAACGCCTTCCGAGCCGGCTTCGAGGTGGTCCCGGGAGGAGACCCGGCCGACGTCCTGGTCGTCAACACCTGCACCGTCACCCATCGGGCCGACCGGGATTGCCGCGCGATCGCCCGCCGGCTGCGCCGGGAGAATCCCCGCGCTGTCCTCGTGATGACCGGCTGCTTCGTCGAGACCGCTCAGGACGCCCGCGCGGCCCTGCCCGAGGTGGATTACTGGGTCGGGATCCGGGACCCTGCCGCCCTGCCGGAGCTGTTGCGCTTCCTGGCCGGGGATGCGCCCGAGCGGGACGAGGAAGGTTCCGAATTCACGGCGGACCTCCTGCTGGGACACAGCCGTACCTATCTAAAGATCCAGGACGGATGCGACGCCGCGTGTGCCTACTGCGTCGTGCCGAAGGCGCGCGGCGCGGGCCGGTCGATCCCCCAACGGGAGGTCGTGGAACGGGCGGTCCGAGCGGTGCGGGACGGCGCCCGGGAGATCGTCCTGACCGGAATCCACGTGGGGCGGTACGGAGCGGACCGGGGAGAGCGGGACGGACTCGCGCGGCTCGTCGAGACGCTTCTCCGATCGACCTCCGGGTGCCGTTTCCGCCTGGGCTCGGTCGAGCCGATGGAGATCGGCTCGGCGCTCGTCTCCATCCTGTCGACACAGGACCGCCTTTGTCCTCATTTGCACGTGCCGCTCCAGAGCGGCTCCGACAGGGTGCTGCAGCGGATGCGGCGGCCGTATACGGCGGGACAGTATCGTGAGAGACTGGCGCTGCTCGCCGCCGAGGTCCCGGGGATCCGCCTCGGGGCCGACGTGATCGCCGGATTTCCGGGGGAGACCCCGGACGATTTCGCCGAAACGGTGTGGCTGATCCGCGACACCCCGCTGAGCTACCTCCACGCCTTTCCATACTCCCCCCGGGCAGGGACGGAGAGCGCGGGATGGGCGGACGATGTGACGGCAGCCGAGAAGAAGAGAAGAATCGAGGACCTCCGGGCGGCGGACCTCGCGATGCGGACGGAGTACCTCGGAAGGCAGGTGGGAAGGACGCTGATCGCCGCGGTGGAATCGAAAGACCCTTTGACCGGGGAGATGCGGGGAACGACGGAGAATTACGCCGAGGCGGTCTTCCGCGCGCCGGCCGGCGGGCGTGGAGACCTGATCCCCGTCCGGATCGATCTCGTCCGCGGTGAACACCTGGAGGGGACGGCGGTTTGACCCGGTCGTCCTTCGAGGAACGGATCGGGTACCGTTTTATCTCCCCGGATCTGCTGGAGGAGGCGCTGCGGCATGGCTCCGCTCCGGGGCAGGAGGAAGGGGAGCGGTCGTACGAGCGGCTCGAGTTCCTCGGGGACGCCGTGCTCAACCTCTGCGTCGCGCAGGAGATGTACCGGATGCTGCCGCTGGCGGGGGAGGGAGTGCTGACGAAGGCGCGCGCCTCGATCATCAACAACCGGAACCTGGCGATGGTGGCGGAACGGATCGGGGTCCCGGCGTCTCTGCGGATCGACCCTTCCGTACGGAGGAAGGGGGCCGGGGTCACCCGGAAGATGGCGGCGGACGCCGTGGAGGCGGTCATCGGCGCGATCTTCCTCGACGGCGGACATGCCGCCGCCCTGCGGTTCGTGCAGGACCATTTCGGTCTTCCGGACCTGATGGAAGCGCTGGTGGCCGGGTTCGACGCGAAGTCGCGGCTCCAGGAGTGGTGCCAGGGGCGGCATCTGCCGCTTCCGGCCTACCGTCTCCTCTCCTCCGAGGGCCCGCCGCACGACCGGGTCTTCCGGGTGGAGGTCCGGGTCGAGGGCCTCGCACCGGCAGGGGGGAGCGGAAAGTCCCGAAAGGAAGCGGAGATGCGCGCGGCTGCGAAGGCGATATCGCTTCTCTCCGCCGCCGGAGGGGAGACCCCGTGAACCGGAAATCCGGGTTCGTCGCCCTGCTCGGTCGCCCGAACGTAGGGAAATCGACCCTGCTCAACCGGATCGTGGGCGCGAAGGTCGCCATCGTCACGCGGAAGCCGCAGACGACGCGGGACCGGATCGCCGGGATCCTCACCGAAGCCCGGGGGCAGATCGTCTTCCTCGACAGTCCCGGGATCCACAAACCGACCAGGGCGCTCAATTCCCACATGGTCCGCACCGCCTGCAGGATCGGGGAGGAGGCCGACATCGTCGCCCACGTGGTGGATGACCGCCCCCTGGGGAAAGGGGCCGAGGACGCCATGGTTCGCGGGATCCTCGAAAAGATCCCGGTCCCCCGCATCCTCGTGGTGAACAAGATCGACCGGATGGGTCGGGCGGCGGCCGACGCGGTGCGGAAAAGCCTCGCGCGGGACGGGTTCTACGCCGCGTCGTTCCTCGTCTCCGCGGCGAAGGGGGTCGGCGTGGAGGCGTTTCTCACGGCGCTCTTCGCGCGCCTGCCGGAGGGGCCCGCCTTCTATCCCGAAGAGGACCTGACCGACCTCCCGATGCGGTTCATCGCGAAGGAGGTGATCCGGGAGAAGCTGTTCGAGCGACTCGACGAAGAGATCCCCTATAGCGTCGCGGTCCGGATCGACGAGTACGCGGAGGAGCCAGAGAAGAACCTGGTCCGCATCCGGGCCGAGATCCTCGTGGAGCGGGAGTCCCAGAAAGGGATCGTGATCGGGAAAGGCGGGGCGTTCCTGAAAGGCGTCGGCACCGCCGCGCGTCTCGAACTGGAGAAGGAGACGGGGTCGCGGGTATACTTGGAGCTGTTCGTCGTCGTGGAACGCGACTGGTCGCGGAGCGAATCCATGTTGAGGCATCTGGGATATGAGCCGAGGTGAGTTCACGGTGGCGCTGGTGGGGCGCCCGAACGTGGGGAAGTCCACCCTGTTCAACCGGATCGCGCGGAAGCGGCGCGCGATCACGTTCGACCAGCCGGGGATCACGCGGGACCTGGTCGCAGAGCGGGTGGAGTACGACGGTCGCCGGTTCATGCTCGTCGACACGGGCGGGTACATGACCGGAGGGGACGACGACCTGCTCCCAAAGATCCGCGGGCAGGTCCTGCGCGCCGTCTACGAGTCCGACCTCGTCGTCTTCCTGGTGGACGCCCGCGACGGGTTGCTCCCCCTCGACAAGGAGATCGCCGGTATGCTCCGCGAGCGGGAGAAGCCGTTCCTTCTGGCCGCGAACAAGGTGGACGCGAAGGAAGGAAGGGAAGGCGTATCGCAGTTCCACGCCCTCTCCGTGGAAACGATCTATTCCGTCTCGGCGGAACACGGCACGGGACTCTCCGAACTGCTGGAGGAGATCGTCGCCCGGTTCCCGGCCCGGGCCGACGCGGGGGAGGAGGAGAAGGACGCCGATATTCCGCGGATCGCCGTGGTGGGGCGGCCGAACGTGGGGAAGTCGACGCTGGTGAACACGCTGGCGGGGTTCGAGAGGGTCATCGCCTCGGAGATCCCCGGCACCACGCGCGATTCCATCGACGTGATGGTGGAGCGGGACGGGAGGAAATACCTGCTGATCGACACTGCGGGGATCCGCGCGAAGAGGAAGACCGGAAGCGCGGTCGAAATCTTCTCGGTGATGAAGAGCCTCGACTCCATCAAGCGTTGCGATCTCGCGGTCCTGCTGGTCGACGGCCCGGCGGGTCTCACCCACCAGGACCGGCAGGTCCTTCGATACATCCTGGACGAGGAGCGCGCCGTCGTGATCGCCGCGAACAAGGCCGACGGGTGGAAATCGGAGGAGGAGCGGCGGAAAGCGCTGCGCGGGATCGAGGAAGGGCTCGAATACGCTTCCTTCGCGCCCGTCGTTCCCACGGTGGCGACCTCGGGGAAAGGGTTCCAGCTCCTCTTCCGGAAGATCGAGGAGGCCAGCGCGAACTTCCGCCTGCGCGTCCCCACGGGTCCGCTGAACCGGATGGCGCAGTCGTTCCTCTACACCGTCCCGATCCCGTCCCCGCAGGGAAGAAACCGCGCGTTCTACATGACGCAGGTCGGGGTCGCACCCCCCTCCTTCGCCGTCTTCGTGAAAGACCGCCGGGGAATCCCCGATTCGTTCACTCGCTACCTCCAGAACAAGATCCGGGACAGGTTCGGTTTCGAGGGGTCTCCCGTGCGCATCGTCTACCGGGAGCGATGATCCGCGGGGGGGCGAGGGCGCTCCGGGCGGTCACGGAGGGCGCGGCGGTCTTTTTCCGCAACCACGGACCGGTTTACAGCGCCGCCATCGCCTTCAACATCCTTCTATCGGCGATCCCGGTCCTGTTCCTCGCCTTCGCCGCCGCCGGCTGGATCATCGGTGAGAGCGACCTTCCCTTCGCGCAGCTCACGGAGATCCTGCGCAACACGTTCCCGTACGGCGCCCGGGTGCTCGTGCCCAACCTTCAGCGCCTGGTCGAGGCGGGGAGCGCCTTCGGGATCCTCGGGACGCTGCTCCTCCTCCTCTCTTCCTTCTCGGTCACGGACGCGGTCCACACGTCGCTCTCGGTGATGCTGATGCGCAAGCGCCAGAAGCGGTTCCGGCGCTCTCTCGGCTTCCATGTCGTCTTCGTGATCGTTCTCATCGTGCTGACGGCGGCGGCGATCGTCGTGCCTCCGCTGTGGGACGGCCTCTTCTTCCTCACCAGGGGCATGTCCTCCCAGGTGGACCAGGCGTTCCGGAGCCTGCTGAACCTCGTAGCGGAGGTGGTCCTCGCGGGGATCATGCTGATGGGAAGCGTTCTGAGCTACCGGTACCTCTCGCCGGGAAAGGTGCGCCTGCGCCACGCGTTCGCCGGGACCGTGGTCTTCCTCGCACTGCTGCAGGCCGTCAGGCTCGGCTTCACCTTTTACGTCAGGAAATTCAGCAAGTTGAATATTCTATACGGCTCCCTGTTCAGCATCATTTGTTTTATACTTGTAGCTTACCTCTTCGCGGCGGCGTATCTGTACGGGGCCAGCGTCATCGGGGTTCTGGAGCGCACGGGCGGGGAGGGGTATATCCCCGGGAAGGAGGACGGCGAACCGGTTGCCTCGCCTGGCCGCGATCGACCTGGGAACGAACACGATCCGGATGATCGTGGCGGAGCGCGCCGGTAGCCGGACCCATCCCGTCGTGCGGCGGCGGCACATCGTCGGGCTGGGACGGCGCCTTCGGGAAACCGGACGGATCGGGACTGCGGAGTTCGCGTCCGCGATCGAGGTGCTCCGGAGGTTCCGGCGAGAGATGGACCGCCTGGGCGTTTCGCGGTACAGAGCCTGCGGAACCGCCTGCCTGCGGGAGGCCGGGAACCGCGCCGACTTCCTCGGGGCGGCCTCGGAAGAGGGGATCGACATCGACGTGATCACCCCGGCCGAAGAGGCGAGCCTCACCTGGAAGGGGATCCGGGCCGCGGTCGCCGGCAAACCCGGGGACGTGGCGATGGACATCGGAGGGGGTAGCACGGAATTCGCCGTGGGACCCCGGGAGGGGCAGTCGGTCAGCCTTCCCACGGGGGTGGTCGTCCTGTCCACTCTCCTGCCCCTGTCGGATCCGCCGAACCCGTGGGAACTTCGCGCCGTGTCGTATTTCGCCGAACGGCGGATCGAAGACGGGACGCGGCGGTTCGGCCGCAGGAGGTTCCGCCGGTTGATCGGCACGGCGGGGACGTTCACGACCCTTGCCGCGATGGAGCGTGGGATGCGTCGTTACGATCCGGACCGCATCAACGGGGCGACGATCGGAGGGGTTGCGGTACGGCGATGGGCCGACCGCCTGGGGAAGATGACGGACGCGCAAAGGCTGCGCGTGCCGGGAATGGAGAAGGGCCGGGAGCGGTACGTGGTTCCGGGAGTGCTCCTGATCGTCGCGGCGATGGAGCGGTTCCGCGTGAACGGGGTCACCGTAAGCGACGCCGGGCTCCTCGAGGGGATCCTCGCGGGAGTCGAACGAAACGGGGGAGAAGGCGCATGAGGAACGAAACGGGGTTTTCGTCGGGTGGGGGAATGAAGGAAGGGTTGACGTTCGACGACGTGGTCCTGATCCCGGCGGAATCCGGAGTGATCCCGAAGGACGTCGAAGTGACCGTGAACCTCACGCCCGACATCAGGCTGAACATCCCCCTGCTGTCCGCCGCGATGGACACGGTCACCGAGGCGGAGACCGCGATCGCCATGGCCCGCGAAGGGGGAATCGGCGTCATCCACAGGAACAACACCGCGGACGAGCAGGCGACCGAAGTGGACCGCGTGAAGAAATCGGAGAGCGGGATGATCTCCGACCCGATCACGGTCGACCCCGACCAGCGTGTCTTCGAGGCCCTCGAGGTGATGAAGAAGTACCGGATCTCCGGGCTGCCGGTCACGCGGGACGGGAAGCTCGTCGGGATCCTCACCAACCGGGACCTGCGGTTCGAGACGAATTTCGAGCAGCCGATCCGCAGCGTGATGACGAAGGACGATCTGGTCACCGTGCCCGTGGGGACGACGCTCGAGCAGGCCCGGGAGATCCTCCACCGGAACCGGATCGAGAAGCTCCTCGTGGTGGACGGCAGGAACAACCTGAAGGGGCTGATCACGATCAAGGACATCCTGAAGATCAAGAAGTATCCCAACGCCTGCAAGGACGGGCACGGGAGGCTTCGCGTCGGCGCGGCGGTTGGCGTCTCGGGATGGGAGGAGCGCGTGGAGAAACTCCTCAAGGCAGGCGTGGACATCCTGTGCGTCGACACGGCGCACGGGCATTCGCGGGACGTGCTGCGCGTCGCAAAGGCCATCCGCTCGACCTTCCGGGGCGCGCGGATCATGGCGGGCAACGTCGCCACGGGCGAGGGGACGGAGGCGCTGATCAAGGCCGGGGTCGACGCCGTCAAGGTGGGCGTGGGCCCGGGGTCGATCTGCACGACGCGCGTGGTGGCGGGCGTCGGGGTCCCGCAAGTCACCGCGATCATGCTGTGCGCGAAGGCGGCGAGGAAGAAGGGCGTCACCATCGTCGCGGACGGCGGGATCAAATATTCCGGGGACATCACGAAAGCGATGGCGGCGGGGGCCAATTCCGTGATGATCGGCTCTCTCTTCGCCGGGACCGAGGAGAGCCCGGGCGAGATGATCCTGTACCAGGGCCGCTCCTACAAGGTGTACCGCGGGATGGGGTCGCTGGAGGCGATGAAAAAGGGAAGCAAGGACCGGTATTTCAGTCCCACGTGGAGACGGAGAGCAAGCTCGTCCCCGAGGGGATCGAGGGGAGGG
>JACZKY010019581.1_pt1 | contig 22710 bp, 24 predicted proteins | sample 8237611 | NCBI WGS metagenome assembly JACZKY01 (sample SAMN16148055, study PRJNA663545) | marine sediment metagenome | biome: sediments and biomass from bioreactor inoculated with such sediments; feature: coastal sediments; material: methane- and iron-fed bioreactor; isolation source: Bothnian...
ATCTTTAATTACCAAAACCGCATGGCGGACGCGCTTGGCGCTGACATCCCCCAAGACAAAATCAAACGCGCCGGGGCAATGCTCAACCTGACTGGCCGCTCGGCGCTAAAAGACAATCAAGTCGAGGGTGAAGAGCGATCATACAACGGCGTAATCCCGCAAGAGATCCAGAATATGGTGAATAAAGTGTTTGATGGACCCGGAGATTCAGACATCAATTTGCGTCAGGCAGTTTTTCGCAGAGGAATGGCGTATTTAGGTTTTCCCGAAACAGATATAAACATTCCAGATGACCTGGTTGGCTATATTGATACCATTTCTCGCCAAGCATCTAAGATCACAGATCAAGATGTACAAAAATTACTGCTGGAAGGCTGGTCGGAAGCGGAAGTGTTTGAAATAACGGCAGCAGCCTCGGTGGCAGCCGGATACGGTCGCTTTAGGATTGCCTGGAAAGCGCTGGAAGAAGCCATGAAATTCGAAACAAGATTGTAAGAAGCGAGGATTGAGATGGAAAAAACAAACCTACGGGAAGAAATCATCCATAACAGTAGAGAACTTTTTGAAAAAAAAGGCTATTCAGCCGTTTCGGTGCGCCAAATTGCAAAAAAGTCCGGCTGTACAGCAGGTTCCCTATACTATTTTTTTGAAGGCGGAAAACTCCAAATCTTGCAGGAAGTCATCGTTTCATACGGGATTGATCCCGTACACAGTTTAGAGTGGGTAACAGAAACAAAGTCCTTGGACGAACTTATAGACCGCCTAATCCTTGAACTCCCCAAAATTTTCCAAACCAGAATCAGGAAATTGAATTGGTTGCAATTTGACATCTCCCGTCTTGGGTTGGATGAGATTGACACCCTAAAAATATTCCCCCTAGGCGTAATTGAAGCGATCTTGCGAGGCGTCAACTTGCATGCAAACGATCTGGTGTTGAGCAAACAGATCGCATGGATGCTATTCACTACGATTTCCGGTTATGTCGAAATGGCGGAGCGGATCGGCGCTGACATTGAGAAGCAATGCACTCTGCAAGAACTAGGCGAGACAATCAAAACAATGGTCAAGTCTTTTATTCATGAAAAGGAACTGGAATCTTACTAGCAAAACATACAAACGTAGGTCAATGACCGGGCGTTTTATTTGCCAATTGGAATAGGTTTACAAGGAGAATCCTATGAAAGACAAGAAAAATATTTCTCGCAGAGATTTTCTCAAGCTTGGCGGACTGGCGGCAGTTTCATTGCCAGCCATCACAAAGGTGGGCAGTATCGGCGGGGATGATCTTCTTGAATCAAAAGAAGCCTACGGTGGTTTTTTAGTGCGCACCCGGGCAGATGATGATCCACCATTCCAAATTGATGAGGCTAATTACGAGCGTTTCGACGCTAAAAACGCCATTTTCAGCCGTATGACTTGGGATGAACCTTTTATCGAAATGATTCAGAATACTGAATTGGTCTATAAAGTTGGCACGCCCGGCTACGCTCATCCTGACGCAGCCCTTGTTAAAGGCGCTGCATTCTGCGCAATGTTTGCTGGCACTGGCTCCTCTTCCGCCATGATGGGCAGCCATGAGGGGTTGCTTAGTCTGACGCCCGATGCGTTGTCCCCTCCTCAGGGACCGATCTTTGAAGGTCGCTGGGACCACAGCCATTTATCGCCTGAAGAAGTGACCGCGACTGTAAAAAAAGCAGCCTTGTTTTTAGGCGCATCTTTGGTAGGTATCTCGTCACTCAACGAAAAATGGATCTACAGTAAATATTACGATCCCTTTTCAGGCGTTTCTGCGCCAATTGAATTCACTAAGGTGGAAGAAGTCGTTTTACCGGAGGGTCAGGTATCTTCGCAAGAAGCTGGACAACTCATCAAGGCTGAACTGGAAACTTGGGATGGGGACAAGATCAAAGCCTTTTTGATTGACATTATGGAGAACGCTGATCCCGCAGATTTGCCCCCTGGCGTCCCACCGGTCGGGATGATCAAGATGTTGCCCGCAAGCCAATTCAAGGATAAGCTTTCCATGTTCACGACCATGCCAACTTCCATGTTGGTTCTCTTTGCCAAAAAATTGGAAATGGGTTTTGAGATTGCCACCGTCGGTTCCAGCGAATCGGCCACACCACGTTACCTGGAAGATGGTTCTTTGGCGATCCCTGAAACTATGCAAAGGGTAATTGTGCTGGCTTTTGAAATGGATTATGACGCAATTGACTCAGCGCCAACCACCTTGAGCAATGTAAGTACGATGGATGGGTACTCCAAAATGGCGATTACGGCAGGATCGCTTGCTCAATTTATCCGTGCGCTTGGCTATAACGCCATCCCCTGCGGTAATAATACGGGGATCAGTGTTCCAATGGCAGTTGAAGCCGGTCTTGGAGAGGGTGCCCGCAACGGTATTCTGGTGACACCCAAATACGGGCCGCGTATCCGCCTGGCAAAGGTCATCACCGATATGCCTCTGGTAACCGATAAACCGATCAAATTTGGGGTTGAAGAGTTCTGCAAAGTATGTAAAAAATGCGCAAAGTTATGTCCCACCCAGGCAATTTCCTATAATGAAAAGACAATGGAACCGACCACTGTCAGCACCAACCCTAATGTATTGAAATGGTCGGTCAATGCTGAAAAGTGCTATGTAGGCTGGACGGCGAATGGTAGTGGTTGTGGAAATTGCATCCGCGTTTGTCCTTTCAACAAGCCGGAAAGCTGGCTGCACGAAGCTACCCGGATACTAATCGGCGCGAAGACCGGCTCGCTGGATAGTTTGCTTGTCAAATTGGATGACGCGTCTGGTTACGGCGCTCCCGAACCGAAATTCGGATTCTGGGAAAGCAACAGATTCATCCACATCAAAGATTAGCCACGAGAAAACGAAACACTAGGTGTTTCGTTTTCTCGCTTTTGAAAAATTACATTAAAAAGGAGAATACCAAATGATCATACATCTAATCTTCGGCGCACTGGCAATGGCGGCAGTATTCCTACTGATGGATTACGCCAGCAAAAACAACCTAAGCCTGAAATGGTGGCACTGGACAGCGACCGTTCTTGGCATCCTGTATACCATGCTCGTCCTGGAAATGATTTATGGATTTCTGGATGAGGGCGCCCTACAGGCAGCTTTAGTAATCGGGTTGGCAGCGGGGATCGTGGCGGTTGTCTGGGGAGTGCTGTTGCGTCGTTTCGTCTTTAAGAAAGCATAGGAGGCTGAAATGTCCAAACTATCTCGCAGGGATTTTCTCAAACTAGGCAGCCTGGCAGCGTTATCTGCCCCGGTTGTGAACGTAATCGGTAAAATTGGTGACCACGAGATTGTCGAATCAAAAGAAGAATTTGGCGATTTTGCTATCCGACGGCATTCAAAAGAAGACCCGCCTTATGACATTGACTTCAGCAAGTATAAGCGTATGTCTGGATTGGAAGGAAGCTTCACGCGCAACCCGGATAAAATCGTCTTACGCAATCTGGTCACTAAGCAGAATCAAGCCAAAGATAAGCCCGGAGATGACTGGCTGGCATATGCGTATGCGGCAGGACAATCAAGCTTTATGTTTGCCAGTGAGAATTACGCCTGGGATGGTCTTGCATCCAATGCCACGCTTTTTCCCGAAGGACGCTGGATTCCCGAGAAACATGGATACACCATTGAAGAAGTCACTAAAATCATTAAACGGTCTGCCAAGCTATTCGGCGCTTCGCTGGTAGGTATCGCTCCCGTCAACGAGATGTGGTTTTATTCTGAGACGAATGATATGGATCCTTCCAAACTGGTAAAAAGCATCGCTGAAAATCCTCCGCCAGGGATGCCTGAGATGCCCAAGCCCGGGGAAGCACCGTCCATTGATCCCGAGCAAATGGCTGAAATGTTGCCTCGGATTCTAGAGCAAATGAGTGCAGATGATTTGAAAGAAATGATGGTTGGCATCATGGAAAAGATCGATCCGGAATTACTGCCAATGCCGATTGCTGTTTTGAAAGCCATGCCAGCCAAACAGATCAAGGCAAAAATTCCCGATCTGATGAAGAATGCAAATCCAGCATTGCAGGCGGAAATTCGAAAGTATATGGATCCTTCGATGATCCCCCCGGCAATCATGGTTGAAGTCATGGGTGTCAAGGAACTGATGAAAGATTTCGACTTTGCCGCTATTCTGGGTGGACCAATTGAGATCAAGTTCACCGATGAAGTGGACAAGCCCATGGATACACCTGAGGGCAAATTCATCCCAAAGTCTATGAAATACGCAATTGTAATGGCTTTTGAAATGGATGAAACCGGGATCGAAACAGGCGGAACGAACCATCTGGTTTCTGTATTAGGAGATGGGGCGACGATGAGCGGTTATTCGCGCATGAATACCACTAGCTGGAAGATGGCAAACATGCTCCGCAGGCTTGGCTGGAACGCGATTCCGATGGGCAATGACCATGCGCTAAGTATTCCGATGGCTGTGGATGCTGGTTTGGGTGAACAGGGACGCAACGGTGTACTAGTAACACCCAAATACGGGCCGCGCGTGCGCCTGGCAAAAGTGCTTACCGACTTGCCTTTGATCACTGACGAGCCGATCAGCTTTGGGGTAACAGAGTTCTGTGAAATCTGTGGAAAATGTGCGAAGCAATGTCCAAGTGGCGCAATTCCTGCAGGCGAACGCACTTATGAAGCGCCAGATTCTGGCATTCCCGGTTTATACCACTGGCCCTGTGAAGGTGATAAATGTTTTGCTTACTGGGCTGAGGTGGGCGGTAGTTGTTATAACTGCATCCGGGTATGCCCATTCAACAAACCGGAGAGTTGGCTGCATGATGCCACTCGCGTTTTGATTGGCGCTAAATCCGGGTCAATTGATAATATCCTGTTAAAACTGGACGATGCGTCCGGTTATGGCACAGAAAAAGGCGATGACCCTCGTAATTTCTGGGATAAGGATGCTTATATTCACATCAAGAATAAAGGGTAATTTCCGAACAACGTAATCCAAAACAGTACTGGTGGTGTAATGGTTGTTTTGTACCAAATGACACCACCAGTGCTTTACTCATTGCTTATGAATTAATCTATGAATGACCAGACAAAAACACCCTCGTCATCTTCACACCAACGCCGCCGCAAGATCGAACGCGTGCTGGCAGTAATTGCCTTTCTGACAGTAATCGTGGCATGGTTCGTGGGCGGCACACTGCAAAGCGCCAGCATCGAACCAGCGCTTGCGCAAGCCCTGCCCGATGCTGACAAGTTCGAGTCTATTGGCAATGAGTCCTATGCCGCATATCGTGGGGAAGATCTGATCGGCTATGTATCCATCGGGGAGGAGGTTGGTTATGGCGGGCCGCTCAAGGTTGCAGTCGCAGTTGATCCTGCTGGCAATGTCATGGGTATTGCCATTGCCAGCCATAAGGAAACGCCATCCTTCATGGATCGTGTTCTGCGAAGTGATTTTTTGTCACAATTCAGCGGGAAAATCTTCTCCGACCCTTTTCAATTGGACAATGACATTGATGGCATCACCGGAGCTACTTACACATCACGGGCAATCGCACAATCAACGTTACAAGCCAGCCGGGCAGTTGCTACCACTCAATTAGGACTGACGGTTCCAGCAGAGAAGGCCCCACCCATCCGCTTTGGTATACCGGAGATCACATTGATCGGGTTGTACGCCGCCGGATACATCGGGCAAAGCAAAGGTCTCAAATACAAAAAACAACTGCGCTGGGCCACGCTATTGACCGGCATGTTTGTTCTAGGGTTTTGGTTCAACGTACCTCTCACCATTTCACGCATCAATTCGTTTTTGATGGGCTATTGGCCGCAATGGCAAACCAACATCTATTGGTATTTGCTGGTTGGCGGTATTTTCTTTATCTTTACTGTGGACAACAAGAATGCATATTGCGCCTGGTTCTGTCCATTTGGTGCGGCACAGGAATGTATGGGCGCGATCGGTGGTGCAAAGTCAAATGGACCTCAACGCTTTCGCCGTCAATTATTATGGATACAGCGCGGACTGGCATGGTTGGCTGTCGTGTTGGCATTTCTGTACCGTAACCCGGGGCTATCCAGTTACGAGATATTTGGCACCTTATTCGACCTAACCGGCTCAACAGTCGCCTTTTTACTCCTGGGCATCATCCTAATCATGTCATTATTTATCCGTCGCCCGTGGTGTAATTTCCTTTGCCCGCTTGACCCCATCTTCGATATTATCCGCCTCACACGCACATGGACACTTGAACTATGGAAAACAATAATAAACAAACGAAACGCCCGCTCGATACCTTAGTGATCGGTCTGATCTTATTCTGTGTGATTTTGGTGCTGGTGGAAATTTTCAGCAACCTGACACACGAACTGGACTTATCCATACTGAGCAACTATGTCTAAAAACAACTTAACACGCAGGGATTTCTTGAAGATCGTCGCCGTCAGTGGGGCGGCTGGGTTAGCGTTTGAATTTGGATGGGATGCCCTGACAGCAGATACAGTCGTTAGCGAGACACGCCTGCTGATGGGGACACTGGTCAATATTACGGCGATCGGGTCTAACCCGAAAACTGCTTCTGTTGCGATACGCACTTGCCTATCCCAAATGTCTGATCTGGAAGCAGTCATGAGTCGCTTTCAGCCTGAGAGTCAGCTCTCGAGGCTGAATCAGTTTGGGATTTTGCATGATGCGCACCCGTCCCTGGTAACGGTTCTCTGTCAATCGCAGGAACTGAGTCAAATAACAGATGGCGCTTTTGATGTCACCGTCAAGCCTTTGCTCGATCTTTATCAAACTGGCAATACGTTGCCGAACAAAGAACAAGTGCAATCAACGCTGTCCCTGGTAGATTATCGAAAGCTGATTGTAGACTCTCGATCCGTAAGTTTCCAACAAAGCGATATGTCCATCACCTTGGATGGCATCGCAAAAGGTTTCATCGTGGACGAAGGCATAGCAATCTTGCAAAACTTTGGTTTTGAAAATGTGATGGTGGAAGCTGGCGGTGACCTGATGGCATTAGGCGAAAAGTCCCCCCGCTCTCCCTGGAAGATCGGACTGCAAGCCCCGCGCGCGGAGATGGGTAAGACAATGGCTACGTTCAATGTGGAAAACCAAGCAGTTGCCACGTCTGGGGATTATATGCAAGCCTTCACCATCGACTTCTTGAATCATCACATCATTGATCCTCGTAGTGGATATTCATCACCTGAATTCGCCAGCGTTTCAGTTTCTGCGCCTTCCGTTGCCCTGGCGGACGGGCTAGCAACCGCCCTGATGGTGATGGGGAATGCGGGATTGGATTTAGTTGAGGGACTTTCAGGCTGCGAGGCGTATGCTGTCACAAAAAATAACGTCATCCTAAAAACATCAAAGTTTCAGGAAAGTTAGAGGAAAATTCAATGCCTTTTCGACTTGGCTCAACAGAATTGATCATTATTTTGGTAATTGTGATCCTGCTTTTTGGTGCCGGACGCATCGGCAAAATTGCAGGGGAAATTGGCACTGGGATCAGAGCATTTAGAGAAGGAATTGGATCTAAAGCAGATAACACAACTGACAAGGAATAAAGGCTCTGTCAATAGCATGCCATAACATAGGTAAAAAAACTGAATTCCTACCGGCTGAAAACCGGTAGGTTCAAATCCAACGGCGGACAAACCGCCATCTGAAAGCCAAGCCACTGAAAGCGGGTGGGTTTTACCGCCATCCGGCTAACAGTCGGCTAAAGTTTGAATAGACAATAATTAACAATAAAGCCGCGACTGCAGCAGACTATGCTGGCTACTTACATAAGGGAGGTTGGAGTTGCTCTTCTTGAAGGAGATGATCATCCATGTGGGGTTGTCTAAAAAAATCAGGGTCGCGCTTTTTGTCTCGGCATAGTACACAATTTCGGCAAAATCCGCACCTTCGGAGCTACTCTGTCTATAAGATGAAGCCCCGCGGATTTACTTTGCAACTTTTATGGATGTATTCGTTCAAGCCGAATTCCAAAGGCGATACGCGCACCAGCCGAATTTGGTGAACGAATTCGGGTTGTTGATGATGTTTGAATTGAAAGGGAAAAAATAGCGGGGATTTCTGTATCATAAAATCCATCAAACCCAGTTGTCGCAATAATCCATTACATATTGTTTGAAGGGGATGGGTTTGCTGCCAGTTATTCGTTCAACCTCATCAGTGATCGGTTCTGCCATCCCGAAACGTGTGGATGTGTACAGCCCCGTCATTATCAGTGCAAACATGAACGGTGTACCCTTGCGCATCGTCTCGATCAGGAAATAAAGCGGGTTCGGGTTGCGGTAGGTGATTCTGCGTCCCAACACCTCACTCATGATTCTGGCTGCTTCCCAATAATCCAGCCGTTCGCTGCCGGTCAGGTCGTAGTTCTTGCCGGCATGTCCATCCTCCAGCAAAGCCACCGCCGCCACCGCACCGATGTCGCGCGCATCGATAAAGGCGGTTTTTGCTTTTCCCACCGGTACAAAAATCTCATTTCTTTCCTTGATCTCCCTGCGATGGGTGGTATTCAGATTCTGCATGAAGAAACTACAGCGTAAAAAGGTCGTTTGTATGTTGATTGACTTCAAATAGGTCTCCACCTTGTAGTGGGGGACATATTTTGTGTTCTCGATCCCGATCAGGGATAGAAATACCACATGGGTTACGCCTGCTGCTTTTGCCGCATCCATTGAAGGAACCATGTCCCGCTGGATTTTCGTGATGTGCGGTGGACGCATGTAAAACATGCGCTTCACACCTGTAAATGTTTCTTCAAACGTGGATGGATCGGTGAAATCAAAACGGACCGCTTCAACCGCTTCGCCAAAGCGCTCCTTGAGTTTGTTCACATCCATATCCGCCGCACGGACTTTTCCACCTCTGGCGAGTATCTGCTTAACGACTTGCGTGCCGACATTTCCAAGCGCGCCGATTACCAATATTGGAGATGACATTCATTTGCTCCTGACTTGACTTTATATAGACCAGTCGTTATAATAATCCAGCAGTCTTCTTTTGAAAAGATGACAAAAGACATTTTCTGGACGGAGACAGATATGAGCAATGCCCGCGAACAAATCCTGCAAACCACCTGCGCCCTGCTGGAAAAACAAGGCTATCACGGCACCGGCTTGAACGAGATCATCAAGGAAAGTGGTTCCCCAAAAGGCTCGTTGTACTATTATTTTCCAGAGGGAAAGGAACAGATTACGGCAGAGGCGGTGCTTCAATCCGGAAACGAAACTGCCGAGCGGATTCGCCAGGGATTAACAGCAAGTTCCAACGCCGCTAGGGCAGTTTCTGACTTCATTTTGAATATTGCAGAACATGTCGAACGATCCGGTTTTGCGGCGGGCAGTCCCCTGACGGCTGTGGCGATGGAGACCGCGACCACCTCACCGCGGATCAACACAGCCTGCCACGAAGCGTATCAAATGTTGGAATCCGCCTTCCATGACAAGTTGATCGAATGCGGATACTCGAAAACAAAAGCCCATGAAATGGCGACCTTCATTGTTTCTGCCATCGAAGGCGGGATCATCCTGAGTCGCACATCCCATACAGCCGACCCGCTGCGTCTAGTGGCAAAACAGTTGAAAGTCTTGTTGGCTTTATAGCCATCATTTGATAAGAAAAATCTCAAAGGAGTCTTATGAAGATCGTAGTATTTGGTGCATCGCGCGGGGTTGGTTTGGAGGTGGTCAAGCACGCATTGGAAGCAGGTTACTTGGTAACAGCGTTCGTGCGTTCCCCGGAGAAATTTGCTGTCACTCATGCCAACCTGACCGTATACAAGGGCGACTCAATGTACGCTGAAGCTGTCGAGAAGGCGATTGCTGGGCAGGATGCTGTCATCAGTGCATTGGGACCGACACGTCCACCCGTACCCCACATGATGGAGATATCAGCAATAAACATAGTAGCCGGGATGAAGAAGCATGGTGTGCGCCGGCTGGTCTCCACGACCGGCGCAGGGGTACGGCAACCCGAAGATCAGCCTAAATTCATTGACCACTTCATTGGTTTTCTGCTCAACCTATTGGCAAAGGATGTGGTACTGGATTCGGCTGAAAATGTAAAAGTGATCCAGACATCCCAATTAGATTGGACAGTGGTGAGGTTCCCACGCCTGATGGATGGCGAACATAAAGGCAGATATCAGGTCGGGTATGTAAGCAAGAGTTCGGGTACGCAACTTTCCCGCGCTGACGGCGCTGACTTTATTTTGAAAGAACTGACCGAAATGAAGTGGTTGAAGAAATTACCAGTGGCGAGTTATTGACCTGAATTTTTCGAATTTGACTTTCCTTGATTGAAAAGAACAGCGTCCCATCATGTGGCGCTGTTCTTCTTTAGTCCAGTTCTACGTCCAAAATTGGGCAAAACCAGCCTTGCGGTAACCATATACGATATTTCAATATGACAACATAGCGAATACCAAATAGGGTGACCAAACTAGTCCTACTATTTCAAGGAAGCCGTCACTGCTTTGTTTAGAACGACTTCCTTGCCGACAGGGTTGCAACACCAGGGCATCAGTCCTACTAAAATTGGATCCATTGAAGCTAAAACTGCCAATTTTCCGCCTTACAACCGCAATCGGATCTGCCCGGCGGGGTACATATCTGGTATACGGGTATAAATTCAGGCCACAAAATTTTGTACCCACCAAATAGAGAATAAAAATCTAAAAACGAATGAACACCCCCACGTATAGGGGTGTTTTCGTTTAAATCATTCCGATAAACAATCAATCCATTTTTTGCTATCTACCGACAGTCTGCCCAATCCCAGAGCCTGCCTGCTTTATACTGATTCTATCAATTCATTACTATAGGCAGGTCCGTATGCATAATCATTCAACCGTTCTAGATCGAACCACATGGGGAATCCATCTCAACTTCGAGGGGTACCTCGCTTCCCCACCGAACCCTCCCTCCTGGCTTACGCAACTTCAGCAGCAAGATTGGCAACAGCGAGGAGTTGTCCTATGGGATGCAGATCATCGCATCGTTACTCATCTATTTGCAGGATATGCGCTTGAACTTCTTGAGCATCTGCAATGGAATGATGAATGGAAGTCCAAAGGCTTGGTGGTTGGTTCACCAACCTTCCAACTTTCAAGCAATAGTAAAAACACCCCACCAACAAAGGCGGGAGGAGAGTTGGTACTGAAAAACCAAATAGAGCTTAACGCAGATCAAATTCAGACTATTTTTGAATTTCTCTCAGCACAGGAGGGTTCGTTGAAACGCATTTCAGTGTATGACAAAGAAAATGCAAAACAAGCCCTAAACAAAGTTTTTCGGCTTATTGCTGCTTATGGGAGAAAAGTGCGGGAAAGAAAAGGAGACAGAGAACTGATTGAGAACAGTGAACCGAAAATCATACCAACCTCGATCCCACGCGGCAGATATTTCACGGTTTATCAGGCTGCACAGGTTTGCAAAGTCACCTCAAAACAGATCAGAGCATGGATCCGCATAGGAAAACTTCAAGCACTCGATTTACCAGGATTGGGGATCATTATTGAGACTGGGAAGCTAAACAAATTCTTGGATCGGAGAAAATCGGAGTCCAATTGACCGCTGCTATGAATCCAAGTCCATGTGGACATTTTGGAGACTCTCAAAAAGCCTGCACCTGTGCCCCTGCCGTAGTGACGAAATATCAGAAACGCATCTCAGGTCCATTGCTAGACCGTATCGACATCCACATCGAAGTCCCCAGAGTCGATTACGAAAAACTCAGCGGAAATAAACTCGGTGAAACCAGCGAGACCATCCGCAAGCGCGTGCAAACCGCCAGAGATATACAAAATCAACTCTTCGCCATTGGTGCAGGTCAGTGAGCCATACCAACTCCCACCCGCTTCACGCACCGTATCTTCGGTCAATTCCTGTACGCCAATAATGTTGTCGAAACCCATGCCTGCGCTCAGGATCAGCGGCTCATCACGCCAGTAGTCGGCTCCTTCCAGAGCACCATCGTGGGGTTGATTAAGAATGATTGTCGGGGTAGCTGATGGTCCGCTAAGCGTAATAATACTGACGCCAACCAGCGCGGCAACGAGCGCCATCCACCAGCGATGGTAGAAGTGTTGGTCAACACCCTTGGAAAGGAGAACTTGTGTCCAGCGGAGCAGCAAAAAGAGGGCGAACCCAATGAATACCAGCATGGGAATGCCAAATCCATGCGCTGCAGCATGGATTGCATTAACAACGACGACAACTATGGCTGCACCGACTAGAAGTTTTCATTTTCTCTCTTTTTTCGATGATTGATATGCTCCAAGGAACAAGAGACCAGCGCCTCGCTTAGTGCCGTAAAGCCGGACACAGTCCAATCAGCTCAAAAATCGCCGATTAGACTGCCACGCCGCCCAACAAGTTGAGCGATATTCTGTGGGGTAATGATGATTTGGCAGTGGGTATGTCCGGGTGTAGTCAACCAGCGGGCCAGCAGCATGCCGCCGATCAACAGCACAGCAGAAAGAAGCGCAGGAAGGTAAACCTTCGGAGCGATGGGAGCACTTCTTCGATCATGATTCAACATCCTCTGTTCGTGTATTGCGTTTTGCCCGGGTTCGATTGGCATCCTCGATCATGGTTTCGCCAACGAGACCGATCAAACCAGCGATGATGCCCAAACCGATAAAGACGTAGAGTGTTGTGAAAATTTTTGTAAGTGGGGTTGTAGGGCTAAAATCGCCATAGCCAATCGTAGTGAGGGTAATGACTGTGAAATAGTAGGCATCTACCCAGGTGGTAATGGTAGGCTCAAATTGATGATAGAACCATGTCCCTGAGAGGATGGTGATGAATACGATCAGAAGCAGGCCGCGAACTTCTTGTTTGCGCCACAAGGCAGCCGCGATGCGCAAGAAAAATCTCCCAATGGCGATTAAGCCTAAGACAGGCATGACAGATTAAGACCTTTTCTCTCACAAAATCCTTCAGCATTATGAAATGCTGAAGGATTTTGTTCAACTAAACTCAGAGGATCATTATTTCCTGAGAACCAGCAGTCCCCAGATGAAGAAGCCCAATTCCACAATGGTTGATACGATCGTGATGGCATCCAGATTACCCATCATGAAAGCCGGGATGCGGGTGAGAATGAGCAACCAGAAAACGACAAGTACAGCGCGGATGTAGTTTGTTTTGTTCAGCATCATGCACCTACCCTAGCAGTTCGTGGATGGAGTAACCGTCGGAATTGACAGGCAGGCTGATCAGGGTGCCATCATTCGCCATCCGCAGTTCGCCGCTATAGATGGCACGCGCATCTCTCAGGAACGGGTTGATCAACTGATCGGGTACCGGGGGGAGCACGTGGGTGATGATCAGCACAGGAACTCCGGCTTCCTTTGCAACGAGTGCGGCTTCTTCAGGTCGGATATGGGATTCCTGAATATCCTCTGTAACGGACGATAAGTTGTTATCCATATCTTGTCCGGCATCGGCTACCCATTGTGACATCTTGTGGTTCAAAGAGTCACTGACCATCAAATCAGCACCCATGGCGTGGTGAATGAGGCTATCCGAGTAGATGGTGTCACCCGTAATCATGACGCTTCTGCCTTTGTAATTCACGCGGAAGCCAACCGCTGGCACCACAGGGGGATGATCGACATTGAAGGCAATCACCTGTACATCACCGGCTTCATAGACCACCTGGCTGGACATGAGATCGGTGCCTAAGTCGAAGGGATACGCCACAGCGCCAAAGCCCGACGGGGGCATCACATCCGCGCCATGATGGTCGATGCGATAACCGCGATCGAGCCGATAAGCAGCCACGAATCCGGCTACAACTTCTTCCACGCCGGTTGGTCCGTAGATTTTCAGTGGCTCAGTCACACCGGTAAATGTCCAGTGCTGTAACATAAACTCGCCCAGGTCGCTGATATGGTCTGAATGGTAATGAGTCAAAAACAGTGCATTGACTGAACTGATATTCAACCCGGTTAGTGCGAGTTGACGCGTACTGCCGGGACCTGTATCAAAAACCAATATCTGGTCGCCCGCGACCACAACGGCTTGGGGACCGACACGTTTGGGGTCTGGTAGTGGGGCACCCGTGCCCGTGGTGATGACGTGCAGGGCATCTTCTGTGAAATAGTTCCTCGTTCGGTCGGTACCTACACCTCTCTCAATAAGCCCTTGGATCGCGTCATCCGGCAGGTTGTTCAGGTAATGGGTGGCACCGGCAACGAGCAAACCGGAAGCACCGAGTCCAATACTAATTAAGAAATCTCTGCGCGAAAAACCCTTAGAGCGTGTTTCCTCACTGGGATTCTCTTTGGATTCTGGCGCCTCGGCCTTGCGTTTTTCATTGGTCATTGTGACCTCCTTGTAGTTATGGTCTTTATGAAAACCATCGGGTTAGCGCTTTTCTGCCAGCATGGCGAGCAGTGTCTGAGCGGTCTCGCCCGATGAATTCTGGTTCTGCCCGGTAACGATATTGCCATCAACGGCGACATATGTTGCAAAGAAATCGCGGAAAGCGGTCTCGGCGACGAAGTTAGCGCCCTGCCGGCGCAGTTCGGTTTCCGGGTGCTGCGGCGTGATATCGATACCAAGCTCCTCAACCTGCTTATCGGTAACACCGGTCATCGTCATGCCTTCAACTAGCGGACTGCCGTCTGCTTTCGTGGCCATCAGAAAACCTAGCACACCGTGGCACACCGAGCCCAGCAGAACATCCTCTTCATAAGCCTCAGAAATTTTGTCGCCAAGTTCCTGGCTGAACCCAAGATCATAGGCTGCACCCCAGCCACCTGCCAACCAGATGATGTCGTACTCTGTGAAATCCACGTCTTCGATGCTGAGCGAGTTCTGCGTTTTGTTCTGGGCATCGGCATCATCCAGATACCGTTTGTCGGCATGTGTGGCCAGCGGCCAGCGCAAACTCACCGGTTCGAAGGGAATTTCACCCCCTTCGATACTGGCAATATCGACTGTTATGCCTGCATCGATGAACTCATAATAGGCAATGGTCAATTCGGACCCATACACGCCTGTCGCTACGCCGTCTGCCGGGTCCCCCAAGGTATTGTGATTGGTGGCGATGATGAGTGCCCGACGCCCCTGGAGATCGTATTCTGTTCGCTCATAGGCAGGATGTAATCCAATCCAATTGAGGAGTTGAGGCAGCAGGATCAATAAAGGCACAATAGCCCCTATTAATACGATTCCCGCAATAAGTAAAATCTTCTTCATAAGGTTATCCTTTGTTTAGTGTTTGTTGAAAGAATTTTGTGTTTGAGAAATCTTCCTACAGTATAAAGTTAGTGTTAGATGGCCACATCTGGCGCAGGGCAGAATAATGGTTGAAGTGTATGGAGTCGACATCCCCTAAAAGACATATGCCATAAGTAAAGGGGTGATATCTATAGGTAGACAGTTGTTGGCGGAAAGCCAATTGTGGTACCCTTTAACTAACATGAGCACGAAACTGCAGATCCCCCAGAAACCAGGCGCATTTCCATCTCTATGGCGGTGGCTAAATGTCAATCCCCCGGTCAATCTCATCCAGCTAATTGTGGGCGGCAGTGTGTTGATTTTGGTCTCGTATCTTTTCGGCCGATCTAACTCAGTTCCACCCTGGCAGTTTTGGGCCATACTCTTGTTGCTAGGAGCGATCTGGGCGACGGCGCGCGGGATTACATATCGGTACGGTGAAGCACCAAGCATCCAGATAGCCCTGCTCTGGATTGGCGTTTCGCTGGTGCTCGCAGAAGCGATAACCATCGTTTCAGCCGGCGTGTTTCCCAGGATCTTGTATACACTCCTACCAATTATCGCCGTCTTTTGTCTGCCGGGACGCTGGTCACTGGCAATTACCATCGGCTCTATATTCTGGGTGATGCTCAGCGTGACGCTCTTTCCTATTCCGGAAATCCGTCTGCAGCCCCTGATCATTGCGCTGGTCTTCGTGACCTATCTGGGTGGTTACGGCCTAGCCTATGCCCTCCTGCAAGAACGGCGCGCCCGAGAGGAGACGCAACGTTTGCTGCACGAGCTGGCCGAAGCGAACGACCAATTGACGCGATATGCGGCGGAGGTAGCCCAGTTAGCCACGATGCGCGAACGAAACCGCATTGCCCGCGAGATTCACGACAGTTTGGGGCACTGTCTGACGGTCATTGGCGTGCAGCTGGAAAAGGCGATAGCCTTTGATGCCGTCAACCAGGAAGAAGCGCGGCTAGCCGTCAAAGCGGCTAAGCGACTGACCGATGACGCGTTGACCGAGGTGCGCAGTTCCGTCGGTGCGCTGCGTGAAACAGATGAATCGTTTACCCTCAAGTCGGCGCTGCAAGCCTTGGTGCACAACATGCGGCAAAGTGGGTTGGCAGTGGATTTGCAGTGGCGTGGTGACGAAGAGGGTTTCTCCGAGCAGCAGTTGTTGACCCTGTTTCGCGCCGCTCAGGAAGGGTTAACGAACGTACAGAAACATGCCGGGGCGCAACAAGTACTGATTGAGGTATCGTTGGACGCGGAAACGGCCGCTCTCCGGCTCGCCGACGACGGTATTGGCTTTGACCGCAAAGCGATACGGAGTACCAGCTATGGACTGCAAGGTCTCCGCGAACGCATCGAACTGGTGCAGGGAAAGCTGACACTGGAGCGTTCACCGGCAGGTGGTGCGCAACTGGTGGTGGTGTTGCCAAAAGAAGGAGTCTCATGAGCGAATATGTGATTCGAATACTTATTGCCGATGATCAACTCTTGATGCGGGACGGGTTGGCCTCTTTACTCAACATCCAACCGGGAATCGACGTGGTGGGTACGGCCGAAAATGGACAGGAAGCGATTACGGCCGTGGCCGATCTGCTGCCCGATGTGGTGCTGATGGACGTGCGCATGCCGGTGATGGACGGCATTGAGGCAACGGCTGAGATTCACCGCCGATTTCCGGAGATAAAAGTACTGATGCTGACCACGTTCGACGATGAAGCGTATGTGACCGGGGCGTTGCGCGCCGGAGCGTTTGGCTACGTCTTGAAAAACACGCCCTCACTTGATCTGGCGCAAGCGATTCAGATGGCGCACCGGGGCATGGTGCAACTGGCACCATCAGCGGCCGACAAAGTCGCCAAGATGATTGGCGGGACCCGAACACCCGGGAAGGACATGGGCACGGACAATCCACTGACCAGCCTGACCGAGCGCGAGGTCGAAGTGCTGCGCTTGATCGTTCAGGGAGCGAGTAATCGGGAGATTGCTGACAAGCTGGTGATTACGGAGGGAACGGTCAAGTCGCATGTCTCCAATATTCTCAGTCGATTAGAGGCGCGGGATAGAACGCAGGCTGCCGTAATCGCTGTCAAACACGGGTTGACGTAACAGGTTCGAAAGCATCCAACTTCGTATCTTTGGTAGAGCTAGGCACAATGAGTCAATTTGCGCATGGTTGCGGCAACTGAAGTCACGTAATCTTAATTCTGAAACATTCCTGACTGTTGTGACTGATGCTCCGGTATGGAGACTGACTGACCCATACTGGCAACAGTTGACAGGGGTTCCTGAAAATCAAGAGTATGTGGTTTATGGAGGAGAGCAGTCCATGCAGACTGGTGCTGGATCTTTCATCAGTTGGCGAGAGTTGGAGCGTATTCCAGATTAATGAGTCGCTAGACGGATGCATCAGTATCCACTTTTATTTCGATTACCTTCAAATATTTTCAGTATCACAACCGCAATCGGATCTGTCCGGCGGGGTACATATCTGGTATACGGGTATAAGTTTCGACCCACATTGAACCACATTTAATACATACCACACCCTGCTCCCATAAACGATTGAACGATTGCCGCACTTTTCATCGAAGAGTGCGTACTTAATAGAAAATACGCCTTGACAATTTTTCCCTTTAGCAGGATTGTCAAGGCGTTATCCTTTTTATAGGCTGCTCATTACAGCCGAGCTACAATTTCACCACCATTCGGAAAATCCAGTAGTTTTTTTCTCAATTCCTGATCCATGATTTTGGCTCGAAATTCCACCTGAATGTCCCGCTTGCCATCGACCATTGCTTCGGCGACCAGCTCATCCACCAGTTGTTTTTTCAACAGAAAGACAAGATGTTGTTCTTCGGGAGTCTTTGGGTTAGCATTGTTCAATTCTTCAATCCCTACCTGAAGATCCGTCACATACTCCTTGACTTTTTCTTCCCAATCTAACGTGGCATAGGTGTCAAGCTCTTGTTCCAAGGCTGTCAGTCTTCGCTTCAATCGTTCTTCTACTGTATACAGTTCACGCATCCGCGCATCAAATTCGGCATCCGCCCTCATTTTTATGCGGGCTTCCGTGATCACTTGCTGGCGCTTGGCGGACTCTTTTTCCAGTTCTTCAAGAATCTGCCCCCGATCTTTTTGTAGGTGGTCATACCTTTGCTGGAGTTGCATGACCAGGTCTCTGGCTTGCGCATGCAGGAATTCCGGGTTCATAGCGAACTCATACAATTTCTTCCAGACCTGAGTTTCTGCTCGTTTGGCGCTCACGGATTTCGGGCATTCCGGCGGTCTGAGTTCTTTATGGGGTTGTGGACAGAAATAGGTACTGATCGGGGTTTTGCGCTCCACCCACTCTCCCTTGCGGCTGTTGCGGTGGGTTGCTGTGCGTGCCCGCCAAGTCAAATTACAGGCACATTTCAAATGTCCGGCTAGCAGGTAATCATTTTGCCGGCGGTGTTTGGGGTAAGTTTTGTTTTCTTCTCGCATTTTCATAAACAATTCATAGGTGGATATATTGATGATGGGTGCAACAGGGATTTGGAAGGTCTGCCCTGCACGGGAATAGCTTTTGAATCCATAAGCATATTCTCTGGCAGACCGCAGTATAGCCTGAATACTGGACCGAGACCATTGGATGTGTCGGGGAATGCTGCTCCCCTTTTGTGGAGCATTGCCAGCGATCAGGCGTTTTCGAATTTGATTGAGGGGAGTTTTCTGAATATACCATTCAAAGATGTTCCGAACCCACTTCGCTTCTTGTTCCTCAATGTGGATCTGTTCACCAATTCGGACATACCCGTAGCGATCCTGTCCTGTGTTTGCTTTACCGGCTTTGAGCCGTGCGATCACTCCCATTGTCATCCGTTCTTTCATACCGTCTAATTCCATTTGAGCTACCCAGGCTCGGATGGGAGCGATCTTGGGATCGAAGGTTTCTTTTGCGAGCAGGATTTCGATCTTGTAGTCTTGGATGGTTTCCAGGACGGTCAACATCGCTCGTATTCCACGATACAGTCTGTCTTCGCGCCAGGCGAGGATGACATCGAATTTATCTCTGGCGGCGTCTTTGAGCATGGCTTGCAAGCCAGGGCGATCTGAGCGACTCCCCGATGGTTCGACCAGTCCGCTCCCCACTCGATATTTTTCCACGTCGCGATAAACATGAACCACCTGTAATCCTTTTTGTTTTGCCAGCGTTTGGCAGTCACTTTCTTGCTCGCTTGGACTGGATTTTTCGCCCTGGGTTTCGGATGATGTACGGATGTAGATCACTGCTCGGCGAGACATTTTTGACTCCTTGGTAATCTATGATGCTTTTGATTCTATGCTCCAGCACCTCCTTTATATATTTTCAAATTGATCGTCGAATCGCTTTACCTGTACAATTAAGCAATGTAATTGCTTAATTGTACAGCCAGCCCTAGCCCGAAGGTCAGAGTTTGATGCGAGCGGCGACATCGTGCTGTGCATGAGTCAGCTTAATTTATCGGAGCGCGCCTATCATCGCCCTATTGGGATTTGACTAATAGTTTGCTGTTATTCCAACCACTCAATCCCATACTTTTGAGAAATTTCCCTATGCTTCGCGTCATCCATCGTGCCAGCTTGTAGCACAGATTCGAGCTCATCAAAGAATTGCTCAATGCCGCCCGGGATTGCCAGCGCCAAAATTCTGAGGGGCACTTTCAGCGGATTGTAGAGTGAGTGCGGAATCCATTTGGGCAGATGCGCAATCCCGCCTGCACTGGCTTCCAGTTTGTCATTGCCCAGCCTGATCTGGATCGTTCCTTGGATGACGTATACGATTTCATCCTCATAGGAATGTACATGGAGACGATTTCCGGTTTCGGGATCGAACTCTGATTCGAAAAGGTAATAATCACTCCCCGTTTGTTGACTCGTCAATTTATGCGTGACGCCGATCAACTTCAAAACTCTGCCTGAGCCAGGCGGTATTAAGATCGGTTTTGGGATGACAGGCTCCATACTTCCTCGATTAATATTTACTTGTCTGCCCAATGCTTTGTTGGGCAGACAAGGGCGCTGGTCGTTTATCAGCCGTGGACGAATTCTTTTATTTGTGGGCTTGTTCCACATAGTCGCGCAAGCGGGCGAGACCCCGGTCAATGATCGGTGCCGTCATGGACAGGTCCATCAGCCTTCCGATCCCTACCAGTAATAAAAATCGCATCAGCTTGCTTGACATTTCTTCGGGAACAAATCCGCGGCTAATAGTCACACGCGTGCCCTCAGGCACCTTTTCGAGCTGATAGGTAAAGATCATGCCTGCTGTTCCCATCGACGAATGTTGGGTAACGGATTTGAACTGGAACAAGTGTGGACGCTCCAACGCTATGATGGTGCATTCGTCGTGCATGACATCCTTGCCGATAACGCCGACCGAACGCCAGCGGCTGCCAACTTTCACAGGACCTTCGTACAAAAGCTCCATTTCGGTCATCTCTCCCCACTTCTTGTGGGAGGCTACGTCGAGCAGGTTGTCGTAGACCTGTTCCGGTGCTGCATGAATAACGATACTTCGTTCAAAACTGTAAGACATGTTAATCTCCTGTGTTAGGCGTGAACTTGAAGGCTCCACGACGATTCTTTTCACACATCATAACCGATTGGGTATACCAGAGGATGGCATTCATCTTCAAACGCCATCCTCTGACACAATTTTGCGAATACGCCTATCAGAGCCATAACATGATTCCTTCTACTTGGTTGCTTCCAGCAGCGTCTTTAGCGTATTGAAATTCGTTTCGTACTGCTTTTGCATTTGTTTGGCAGCCAGACCCTCAGCCATGCCGAAGAAGCCGCCTAACTCAACTTGGATACTTTGAATCAAGAGTGTGCCGCCATCCTTTGCCTCAAATTTGTACTCTGCCTTGAGATTCGCCGGTCCATTGGTTGCTTTAAAACTATACACGTTGGGCGGGTTCCACTGGGTGATCTCAGCATTTGCTTCAATTTTACGTCCCATCATCCGACCAATATTTTGGAGCTTCGATCCCACGCCGACTGGACCCGCGGAGGTATATGTGGAGGACTCCATGCCGCTTTCCCACTGGGCTGAGTTGGCGGGGTTGGTTACGAAGTCGAAGACCTTTTGTGCGGGACGATTGATGAATTTTGTAACTGTAAACGAAACCATGATAATTCTCCTTTTGTTGAGTAGTGTGCGCCTCACGGTGAGACGCACAACGGTTTGATGTTCCAACTATACATTTGCTTGAACTTTAAAACTTGACATTTTTCTCCAAAATTTCTCAGAATAGTCTTAATTCGGCTATACTTTCCCTATTTATTGGTATTTTGGCTTGCTCTTGGAGTAAATTTGAATTGAGTCCCACAGCCGTTACCCCCGATAAATTTTCCACGTTCGGCGATCTGGTTAAACACCTTCGCCGACAGGCGCATCTGACGCAGATGGAACTTGCCATAGCGGTGGGGTATAGCGATGCGCAGATCAGCCGCATTGAAAAGAATCAGCGGACACCAGACGCGGCAACGATAACGGCTTTGTTCGTTCCTGCCTTGGGACTCGAACATGATTCAAAGTGGGTGATACGTTTGCTCGAACTCGCGAAAGACAAGCCTCAAAGCCCTTCAGATAATTCCCGACCAAATAACACGCCGCATAAGCTCCCTCATCAATTGACCAGTTTCATCGGACGAGAAAAAGAAATCGCAGAAGTCACTGACCTGTTAAAAGCCCATCACCTCGTCACCCTCACAGGTCCAGGCGGCACAGGCAAAACTCGTCTCTCGCTTCAGGTCGTAAATGATCTACTTGCCTTCTATCCTGATGGAGTCTGGCTGGTTGAGTTTGCGTCCATCAGCGAGCCCGCCTTGGTCGCTTTTGAAGTTGCGAATTGGGTCGGGTTGAAAGAATCGAGCAAATCAGCACCTTCTGTCACCGAAGTATTGGTCGGATATTTTCGCTCTCGCAAGGCGCTGCTTATTTTTGATAATTGCGAACATCTCATCGACCCCATCGCGCATCTGGCGGATCTGCTCACGCAGGCATGCAGGGATGTGGTCATTCTCGCCACTAGCCGCGAAACGCTTGGGGTCAATGGCGAGATCGCCTATGCTGTGCCCCCGCTCAACATTCCAGATTCCAAATCAAACCTCTCTACTTTAATGGATTCCGAATCTGGACGCCTCTTCGTGGAACGCGCCTCGACTGCCTCTACGAGTTTTTCCCTGACCCAGGCAAACGCCTCAACCATCGCCCAGATCTGCCTCCGTTTAGACGGCATTCCCCTCGCCCTCGAGTTGGCGGCGGCGCGCGTCAAAATGATGACGGTGGATGAAATTGCGAAACGTCTCGATGACCGCTTCCGCCTGCTGAAAGGCGGCTCACGGACGGCAATCCCGCGCCAACAAACCTTACGCTCCATGATCGACTGGAGTTATAACCTGCTCTCGGAACAGGAAAAAATTCTATTCCGCAGGCTTTCGGT
>JACZKY010028880.1_pt1 | contig 22699 bp, 24 predicted proteins | sample 8237611 | NCBI WGS metagenome assembly JACZKY01 (sample SAMN16148055, study PRJNA663545) | marine sediment metagenome | biome: sediments and biomass from bioreactor inoculated with such sediments; feature: coastal sediments; material: methane- and iron-fed bioreactor; isolation source: Bothnian...
ACAGCGCACTGTAGAAAGTACTTTAAATCAAATTTTCGATGATTATGAATGTATCATAATCGACGGGGATTCAAATGATGATTCAAAAAATATTTTGAATAAAATAGATGATAAAAAATTTATCATTGTTTCAGAAAAGGATAATGGTATTTACGATGCAATGAATAAAGGGTTGGCACGATGTAATGGTGACTATGTAATTTTTTTAAATTCTGGTGATATATTTGCTTCGAAATCTATATTAAAGGATGTCTCATTGGTAATTTCTAAATCAGATAAACATTATGATTTTATTTATGGTAATTCCTTTGAATTTTCAAGGGATTCCAATAAATATTTTTCTAAGAAAGCCCGCAATCATAATAAAATTTGGTATGGAATGTTTACCCACCATCAATCCATGCTTTATTCTAAGGTGATTATTCAAAGATATGGTTTGACCTATGATTTATCTTATCGATTATCCTCAGACTGGGACTTTACAATTAAATTTTTGAAACATACTGATGAGATACTAAAAGTAAATTTCCCTATATCGATATTTGAACAAGGTGGGTTCTCGGATAATTTTGTTCTTGGATTAAATGAACAGTATAAAATCAGAAGAAAAAATCTTAGTTTTTCAAGAATTATATGTTCATCGCTTTATATATTCCATTTTTTAATGAACGCTATCAGAAAATTAGTACCATTTGTTTACAATAATTCTAGATTAAAAAGTATTACTAGTAACCCAATTAAGCTGTAAAATAATTTTGATCTATTAAGGCTCGCTAAGAATTAAATCATCAAATCATGATAGAAAAATAAAAGTTTAAACCATTAATGTCTGATCTAAATATCATCATATTAACTTTTAACGAAGAAGTACACACCAAGCGATGTATAGAAAGTGTTAAGAATATCGCTAAAGACATTTTTATAGTTGACTCATACTCTACTGATAAAACAATTGAAATTGCGGAATCGCTGGGTGCAAAAGTCTTTCAGAATAAGTGGGAGAATAATTATGCAAAACAATTTAACTGGGCGCTGGATAACCTGCCTATCAATGCAAAATGGATATTGCGTTTAGATGCAGATGAATATTTAACACCTGAATTACAGTATGAAATAAAGGATAAACTCCCCCACCTATCTGATGACATCACCGGAATTGTTTTTCCATTGAGACGAGTGTTTTTGAACCGAGTTATAAAACGGGGAACTGGAAAAATAAAGATACTACGTCTCTTCAGATACAACAAAGCGCGCTGTGAGCAGCGATGGATGGATGAGCATATTCAACTGCTGGAAGGAACATCCATTGAGTTTGAAAATGATTTTGTTGATCACAACCTAAACAACCTAACCTGGTGGACAGCAAAGCACAATGGATACGCAATTCGTGAAGCGATTGATTTGCTGGATATTGAGCTGGGCTTGATAGAGAATAAAAATGCAAATGTTAAATTAAGTCCCCAGGCATCGAGCAAGCGGCAGAAAAAGTACAGATATGCAAAGCAGCCTTTGTTTGTGCGCTCATTTCTTTATTTTCTTTACAGGTATTTTTTTAAGTTGGGTTTTCTTGAGGGGAAAGAGGGATTTCTCTGGCATTTTTTACAGGGCTGGTGGTACCGGACTCTGGTTGATGCAAAGGTTTTTGAGATAAAGGGGGCGTGCGGGAATGATAAGGGTAAGATAAGGGAGTATGTTTTGAGGGAATATAATATAGAGATTGGTGAGTAGTAAGTGGTGAGTAGTGAATGGTAATTAGTGAAGAGATGAAGTTGGGAAGATGTCCCTCGCACTTCGACTACGCTCAGTGTGACGCGCTCGGGATGACGGGATGGATGATGGATACTGTGCCGAAGGCATCCCTACGGGAGATGCTGGAGGATGGGTGAATTAAAGAATAAAGTAAAAAAGGCATTTAATCATTTGAGATATTGTATTTTATTTCAAAGGTTTTGTAATTAACTTTCTAAAGATAAAATTATAATCGAGTATTATTATGGAAACGATAACAATTAACCGTAAAGAATTGAAAAAAATAATTCGGGAAACATTTGAAGATGTACTAAGTGATAGTAAAGACTTAATAAGTGAAGCTGTACTTGAAGCTATGGAAGATATAGGTCTGGCAAAGGCAATGGAAACAGGTAAAACGGGTCAATACATTGATACCGCGGAATTCAAGGAAAATCTTACTTCAAAAATAAAACGAATTAAATGAAAATTTTTATTGATAAATCCTTTGTAAAGGATGTTGATAAAATTACAGACAAAAAATTACTTCGAAATCTAAAAAAGCTTATCATTGAATTAGAAAATTCTAATTCACTCGTGGATCTTCCAAACGTTAAAAAAATCAAAGGTTATAATTCATTCTACAGGATAAGAATGGGAAATTATCGCTTAGGTATGGAGGAAATTGACAGCAATGTAATTTGCCTTACGCGATTTTTGCATCGAAAAGATATTTATAAGTATTTTCCTTTGAAATAAGGTTCTACAGGATCATTTCTTATACGGTTCCATTATTTATAAGCAATAAAGAAGCAGCTTGAACCTTAGTGGCGGGATGAAAAAATGTGAAGATAAGACGTTATGAAGTTATCTATGAGTTCTTATATCCCCTAGTTTATTTTACAAAAAAACGTATATATGTAAAAGAAATTTTACAGATTCAGATTGAAGGAGATTTTCTCAGTGACTCTGTTGTAAAAGGTTTTATTAAGATAAAAGGATAAAGTGTAAAGGAATAAAGGATAAAAGTTAGTGAGTAGTGATCAGTGATCAGAAATCAGTGAAGAGTAGAAGATATGAAGATGGGAAATGGAAAATGGGAAATGGCAAATGGGAGATGGGAGCCTGCCCGCCGAGGCGGGATGTGAAGTTGTGAAGAGAAGAAGTTAGGAAGATTTGTTAAGCTTATCTTCATAAGTTCATATCTTCTTAGCTTCTTGATTAATGTGTAGCGATTCTCAATCAGTTAGCTGAGCAGGGTGAACAACTTAAATTTAAAGCTTGAAACGAAGCAGTTAATAATTTATTTTTGAACAAATTTAAATCAGGACTAAAATGGAAGATAGAATAACAACAAATCCCAATATTTGTAATGGTAAACCCGTTATAAGAGGGATGAGAATCACAGTCTCTACAGTTCTTGAATATTTAGCGGCGGGTGAAAGTGTTGAGAAAATTCTGGAGGCATATCCAATTCTTGAACCGGAAGATATTAAAGCCTGCCTTGCCTACGCAAAAATGCTCTCGGACAAAAGTATACTAACTTATGACATCAAAGCCTCTTAAGGAATTTCAATTCCTTGTTGATGTAAATCTGCCTAAAAGATTTAATTTCTTTAACTCACCTCTATTTACACACATAGTAGATATTGATCCTTTTATGTCGGATGAACAAATCTGGAATTATGCAATTGAAAATGATAAAGTTATTTTAACAAAAGATGCTGATTTTTATGACAAGTTTATGTTTTCAGAAATTTCGCCAAAGGTGATCTATTTTCAGCTCGGGAATCTAACTCTTAAAGAATTGCACAGCTTTTTTTTGATTAATTGGGCTGATGTTATTTCGCATCTTGAAGAAGGATCAATGATCGTGGTGCAAAAGGATCAGATAAAAGTTATTAAATAAGATGGAGGATAAAAGTTAGTGCTCAGAAATCAGTGAAGAGTGGAAATCAAGAATAAAGGATAAAGTAAAAAGATAGAAAAATTGAAAAATTAAAAGATTAAAGATGTCTCTCGTCTCCCCCGATAAATCGGGGCAAGCTGCTCGAGATGACGCGCATAGGGTGACGAATAAAGGGAAGAGTGGAAGTTTTGTTTTAATCTTATCTACATAAGTTCTTATCTCCATCGGTTCTTAGCTTCTTGATTAAAATATCTGTTTTTTATTATAGATTTTTTTAATATTACAATAGAGATACAAACGGAGAATATTATGGATACTAAATCTGTCTTTAAAGATGCTTTGCAATTACGCCCGGCTGAGAGACTGCAATTGATTGAAATGCTTTCCAGAAGTTTAAATCAACCAGATGAAAATATCGAAAAAATCTGGGCTGAAGAAGCAGAAAAAAGATATCGAGCTTTAGAGGAAGGTAAAGTAAAAACGATCGCCATCAGTGAAATTATTGGGCGTTATAAGTAAATGGAAATTGGATTTACCGAACCTGCAGCCATTGAATTAGATGCCTGCCCGCCGTGGAGGGACGCGATTGAATACTATGAAATACAATTATCCGGTTTGGGGAAAAAATTTTTTAACGAAGTATTTGAAACAATAGAACTCATTTCTCAATTCCCTCAATTATGGTCACAGAATTCAGAACATACAAGAAAAGCGGTATTAAGAAAGTTCCCTTATAATCTTATTTATTCAATTCTAAATGATAAGCTTTATATAATTGCTGTTGCACATCAAAATAGGGCTCCGGAATATTGGATTAATAGAATGTTAAAAGACGAATGATGGAGAATATGAGGATAAGAAGTTGGTAAGATTGGAAATGGAAGCCTGCCTGCCGTGGCCGGAGGGATGATGTGAAGTTGTGAAGAGAAGAGTGATTGAAGGATAAAGTTGCAAAGGAGAAAGGATAAAAATGAAGAAAGAGTATGAGAAAAAATTGGATGAAAGACTTTTTGAGTTTGCAATTAGTACTCTTAAATTTTTAAGGACCTTTAATAGTTCACAGGAAATTTCTGTTATAAAATATCAGCTTTCTAAATCTGCTACTTCTTCAGGAGCAAATTACGAGGAAGCACAAGCAGCTTCATCACTCAGTGATTTTACTAATAAAATAAATATTTCTCTTAGAGAAATGAGAGAATCAAATTACTGGTTACGAATTTGTGACTCATTAAAGATCGGAGATAATAAAGAATTAAATTCTATTCTAATTGAATCAAAAGAATTAAAAAATATTCTCGGTTCAATATCGGCTAAAACAAGAAATAGGAAAAAATAATTTTACAATTTCTAATTTATACTTAATACTTTATCATTTTAACTTTATACTTTATCCTTGAAATTTTCAATCATAACAGCGACAAAGAATAACAAAGCAGGTTTACTCCGTGCGATTGAATCGGTGCGTTCTCAGACGTATAAGAATGTTGAGCATATTATTGTAGATGGAGGATCGACTGATGGAAGCATAGCAATTATGGATGATGTAATATGGAAAATGGAAAATGTAAAGTTTTTTAGTGAAGCGGATAACGGGATTTATGATGCGATAAATAAGGGAATAAAATTAGCTACGGGTGATGTGATTGGACTTTTGCATTCGGATGATTTTTTTGCGGATGAGTTTGTGCTGGGAAAGTATGCGGAAGCATTCCAGGATAAAAGATTAAAGGAAAAAGATGAAAGTTTTATTCAAGATAAAAGATTAAAGGATAAAGAGAAAAGTATTCCGTCATCTCGAATCCCCGCAGGGGTGAGAGATCTTAAGATTTCTCCCTCCGGTCGAAATGACAATGAACCACCCGCTACCGACCACCAACAACCCACTATTGATGCGGTTTATAGTGATTTGGTATATGTGAGGAGTAAGAAGCGAGAGGCAAGAAGTGAGAATGAGGATTTAAAATCCATTGATCATTCAGCATTGAACATTGAACATTCGGTAATCAGGACGTGGAAAACACATAGTATAGAGAACAGAGATCAGAGAACAGAGAAAAGAGAACAGAGAACAGAGAATAGTGAAAAGGAAATAGTGAAAAGTATGCAGATCCCGAAACAAGCCCGCCTGCCGGCCGGGCAGGTTCGGGATGAAAATTACTCGTCACCCATCACTGATCACTTATTACTGTCCGGCTGGATGCCTCCCCACCCTACATTGTTTGTTCGCAAAGAAATTTTTGATAAGTATGGTTTATACAGAACCGATATGAAAATTGCCGCGGATTATGAAATGATTTTAAGATTGTTTTATAAGCACAAAATAACCACCAACTACCTGCCGCTTACCACCTATTGTATGACAATCGGTGGAGCGAGTAATAAATCATTAAAGAATATTTTTATTAAGAGCAGTGAGGATTACAGAGCGATGAAGATGCATGGTATTCCTTTTGTGGTTAAGACGCTATTAATGAAGAATTTGAGGAAACTGCCGCAGTTTTTTATTCAAGATAAAAGATAAAAGTTAGTGAATAGTGATCAGTAATCAGTTAAGAGGAGAAGAGTGGAAAATGGAAAATGGAGGATGGGAGCCTGCCCGGAGCGGTGGGATGAAGATTGATAAGATCTATTCTATGATTACGCACCGATAACAAAGAAACAAGCATTGCCCGATAATTACTATTGGCTTAAAAAGCCTATTTTAGTATTTGAATAAATTATTGTATTTTTTGTTTGAAGTGAGTTAAGGATTTTAAGATGGATAAAAAAAAGATAATAGAAAAAAAGATTGCAGCGATACTTGAAGAGCAGGATGAAATAGTATTTGCATACATATTTGGATCATTTATAAGTTCAGAAGAATATCACGATATTGATATTGCTATTTACATAAATCTCGATTTTAATTTTAATAACTTCGATTCCTATCCATTCGGTTATCAATCAGCGATTACGGGCAGATTGAACATCGCTTTAAAGACTGACAAAGTTGATGTTGTAATACTGAATAAAGCAGATCTTTTAATAGCCACACAAATATATAATTCCGGTAAACTACTATTTGATAAGAACAAACTCTTAAGAGTTAAAATTGAAAATGCTGCCCGAAAAGAATTTATTGATACAAACCATTACAGACAGATAAGATCAATAAGTTTAAGGAGATTATTAGATGTATGATAAATCAGTAATTGAGAAACACTTAACTGCTCTTCTGTTAGACTTAAAAAATCTGGAGAAGTATAAGAACACAACTAAAAAGGATATTATAGGCAACACCGATTTATTGTGGATTCTTGAAAGAGGGATTTATTTATCTCTGCAAAACATATTTGATAGTTTATCGCATATTATAAGCGCCAGTTTAAATAAAAAATGGGAATCTTACGCAGATATCAGTAATGTGCTATTTGATGAAGGTCTTATTGATGAATCAAGAAGAGATTTGTTAATAAATATGGCTGGTTTCAGGAATAGGTTAAGTCACGATTATCTTGGTTTAGATTTAGATATAATAGTCGATATACTAGAGCATAGATTGGAAGATTTTTATTTTTTTGCGAAATTGATTTCAGAGTACACACATAGTTGAAGAGAAGAAGGTTTGAAGATGAGATAAATCAAGATAAAAGAAAAAAGTAAAAAGTAAAAAGTAAAAAGGATAAAGATCTAAAGGATAAAGGATAATGGAAAATGGAGGATGGAAAATGGGAAATGGATGATATGAAGATGGGAAGATTGGATAAATCAAGATAAAAGAAAAAAGGATAAAGGATAAAGGATAAAGGATAAAGGATAAAGGATAAAAGTTAAAAAGTAAAAGACATTTTCTTGTTTTTGATAAATTATTGTTTGAAGTTTATATACAGATTTTGAAAAGAAAGTGGGAAGTACATAATTATAATTAACTTTTTTAATTATCAGTTAAGGAGTTAAGTATGGAACTTCGCAAAGGTGCATTAGGGATTTCATTCGGGCTGGTTTGGGGTGTTGCTGTAATGCTCGGGACCTGGTGGCTTTTGTACATGGGTTCACCGGGCGGAACAATTTCTAAACTCGGTGCATTTTATTATGGATATTCTTATAGTTTTATCGGGGGAATAATCGGTTTGATCTGGGGATTTGTTGATGGATTTGTCTGCGGATTTCTTGTTGCGTGGATTTATAATATGTTTAATAAATCTAGTAAGACAAAGACTACTTAGTAATTTTTTTAGTTTTAGATTTTTGATGAGACCGTCTTTAGGGCGGTCTTTTTTATTTATTAAAAATGTTTACAGATTATAGTACCGGCTTTTTTTTAAAAGGAGTTTATTTTGGGGTACATTGGGATTCAGAATATTGTTTAAGGAGGCTGGCCCGTCCCTTCGGGGAGGCAGGAGCCGCTTAATGTAACATACTAGGAAAATACAGATTGAACGGAGACTTTTGGCTTGTTTGTTGAATTTCGTCTCTCGTCTCCGCTCGAGATGACGGCTCGAGATGACGGCTCGGGATGATAATTGGACAGGCTGCCTGCTGCGGAGATTCGAAATGACAAAACAGAAGGAATGACAGAACAGAAGAAATGACAGAGCGGATGAAATGACAAAGCGGAAGAAATGACAAGACTGCTGATCATCGAGAAATGTCATACTTCGACAGGCTCAGTATGACAAAGGGATGTTAAATCTGTAACTGGTGGATTTGACTAATTATTGAACACATAAGATTTCTCCCTCCGGTCGAAATGACAAAAACAGACGAAATGACAAAACAGAAGAAATGACAGAAATGAGGTAATGACATCTATGAAGAAATGACAGGATGGATTCACCACTTCGCTTAGGTGAGGGTGTGGGAAATGTTGTGATAGTTATTAGTCCCTTTTTTATAAGTAAAACTAATGTTAATGATATCAAACGGTTATTCGATTTCTTTTGTTATATTTAGTGAGCATTTACTTTCCTGAGGGTACAAACTAAATATTTTTTATTAAATTTTTTTATGGAAAAATATTATGGACGAATCAATACGCCTCGAGCATTCCTTTCTGACACAGACTGTTCTGGAGAACACTATAAGCGAATTAAAAAAATTAAAACTGGAATCCAAGGATTATATTAATCTGGCTAATTCCCTGCTGGATATTGCGATAAACGGATACCGTACCCAGGAGGATGAAGAAATAAATTACCAGATTGATGCCAAAATTGATTTTCCTATAAGTTATGAAGATATAATTATCAGCAAGTTTAATTATAAAAAACACAAAAAACTTTTAGAGGAATGGACGGGTAATGAGTTCGGTAAAGAGTTTCTGCTTTCACGGATTGATAATGTTGAGAAAAATTTAGAGGATCTTACCAAAGACGAGTCTAATATCTTCGGGATAATTGAGACTAAGGAAAAGATACCTATCGGGGTTATGGGTTACCTGCATTATGATCAGTCAAATAACAAAGCTGAATTGAGAAAGCTTATCGGTGACAGAACTTTTTCCGGTAAAGGATTCGGGAAAAAGGCTACAAAAGCATGGATCTCATACGGGTTAAATAAACTTAAACTTAGAAAAATATTTATATACACTTACGATACTAATCTTAGAAACATCAGGATAAACAGAGAGCTTGGTTTTAATCTTGAGGGCGTATTTAAATCGGAAAATTTTTATAAGGGCGAGCCTAAGGATATACTGCGTATGGCGCTGATAACTAAGTGATCTGTGAACAGTAATCTGTGATCAGTACACAGAGATCAGTAGATAGTTATTTTAGACATAGAGCGAAAAAAAATAGAAATAAAATGAAAACCCATAGAGATTTAATAATTTGGCGCAAATCAATAGACTTTGTAACTAAGATTTATCAATTGACAAGTAAATTTCCGAAAGATGAAAATTATGGTTTAAGTTCCCAATTACGCCGTGCAGCTGTTTCCATACCATCCAATATAGCTGAGGGTGCTGCAAGACATTCAAAAAAAGAATTTAGAAATTTTTTATCTATTGCTTTGGGTAGTGCGGCAGAATTAGAGACACAATTACTTATAGCTTTAAATCTAGAATATATAATTCCATCAGAATTCGATAATTTCTTAAATGAATTAATACAAATCAGAAAAATGATTCACGGTTTAATAAATAATATAGAAAAAAACTGATAACTGATTACTCATTACTGATCACTCATCACTGATAACTGATTACTGATAACTGAATAGAAATTTTTTGTTTTTAGACGGGAGTGTGTTAATTTTAGAGCAATTATAAAGGACATTTATGTATTTTCAACCAATCATCAGCCGCAGGTTACAGAACCAGTTATTATTATAAGCTAAAAGGGGGACATTAGTTGTGATATATTTAATAGTAGCGTTTCTTACTTTTCTTATTACCATTGTAGTAACTCCATATTTCATAAATTATCTGATCAGAAAAGATATTTTAGACAGTCCAAACGGTGAGGAACGGCATTTACATTTAGAGCCGGTGCCCAGGTTAGGCGGAGTAATAATCTTTCCGGTTATATTTATTATTACTTTTGCTTTTTACCAGGATGTAAGTTCTAAAATATATTTTATTGCCGGTGCGCTTATCACTTTAGGGCTTGGAGTATATGATGATCTAAGAGGCGTAAAATGGCATGTTAAATTCGCTGTGCAGTCAATAGCAGCCGTATTATTAATCTTATCATTTAATAATTACAGTTCAATTAATTTTGCAGCGTATAAAATTCCGCCTGTACTGGTTTATATTATTTTATTTGTACTGATTGTCGGGATATTAAACTCATTCAATTTGATGGATGGATTGGATGGACTGGTTGCGGGTTTTTCATTAATAATATTATCGGCAATTTTTTTGTTGAGCATAGGCAGACATTTTCCATTTATCCCATATTTATCAGCAGCCACAATAGGGACCATGCTTGGGTTTTTGAAATTTAACGGAAATCCCGCAAGAATATTTTTAGGTGACAGCGGATCATTAACTTTAGGATATGTAGCTGCAGCAAGTGTAATAGGAGTTTCCGGTGAAGTTACAACTGATGCAGGAAATAGTATTAATAACTTAATCCGTACAATAGATATTGCATTTGTAATAATTGTTCTTGCAGTGCCGTTAGCGGATACTTTAAGAGTAATGTTTGTACGTTTGAACACAAACAAACATCCATTTTTAGCTGACAGCAGTCATCTGCATCACTTACTTTACAGTAAAAAGATAAGACACAAAACGGTAGTAATGCTGATCCACCTGATTTCGATTTGTTTTGTACTGTTATCAATGTATTATGCAAGATTTGACAAGGTAACCGGCTTAATAATTTATTTTATTTTTCTCGCAGTGTTTTTTTCGATACATCCAATAATTGAATTTATAATACGCAAAGAACACCTGCTTGCATACGGAAGGATGTTAAAAAGAATACCGGATCTTCTTCCAAGGATTTATAAAAAATTTTTACTGCCCTTTATATCATTTTGCCTTGGAGTGCTGATAATCCTTTTGATCTATAAAGAAATTACAATTCCGAGAAAAATTTATTCATATTTTCTTTTATTCCTTTTACCCTCATTAATATACTCGGGCATAGAACTGCGTAAAAAAAATTATTATGCTGAACTGCTTGTACTGGTAAATTTGCTTCTGTTTTTTATAATAACCGGATTGAACGGTTTTTTCTATAAACTGTATCCCGTACCTTTAATTACACAGATTAACTTAAACCAGATACTGGTTATAACACTATCAGGGATGGTAATGTTTTTTGTATTGTTTAAGGAACGGATAATTAATTTGAGGCAGCAATTTTTAACCGGCACCGATCTTACTTTAGCCGTGTTAAATACATTTATATTTATTGCGGTTCAGTTTTTAGATCTTCCTGATTCATATAAAATAAGCGATACTATACTAAGAAGTTTTCTTGTATTTCTATTTTATAAAATTTTGATTACTGTTTTTCCAAAGACTCACTTTACGCTTTATTACATTTCGTTTTTGATTGCTGTTATAGCTGTATTGAAATCTGTATTTTAATCTATGAAATGTTTTTTAATAATATTGATCTTTACTTCAGCGCTGCACAGCCAGAGTATGTTTGAGCCCGTAAATTCAGATATTTATAGTTTTCTGGAGACGCTGTCGATTAAAGGAATTATTAATTTTAATGATGAGATAAAACCTTTAACACGAATTGAAATTGCGGGAAAAATTTTAGAAGCGGAAGTTAAAACACCGGAGTTAACAGAAACAGAAAGATTGCTTTTAGATTTTTACCGGCAGGATTTTGTGTATGAGATAAAACTTATCAGCAATAATTTTACTGCTGAAGCAAATCCCGAGTTTTTAATTACCGATGCAGATAAGCGGATAAGATTTTTTGAATATGCTGGAAAAGATTTTTCTTTTTTTGCAGATCCTATGTTAAGCGTTTCAGTACAATCAATCGCAGGTGAAAGACTTTTTGTACGGAGGAACGGTTTTTCTTTTTATGGTTATGCATTGGGAAGCTGGGCTTACGGTTTAAATTTTTATGACAATGAAGAATCCGGTAATAACCTGGATATTGATAAAGTTCTTACTTCTGAACGCGGCACATCTGTAACAAAGTTAAAACACAATGCCTTTGAGTATGATTTTGTAAATGCTTCTGTTGGTTATTACTGGAAAACAGGTGCGCTTTCAATAGGCAAAGATTATTTTGATATCGGGAGCGGAAGAAACGGAAGTATTATATTAAGTGACAAGGCACCTTCCTTTCCATTTATCCGGTTTGATTTTAAACCTGTTGACTGGCTCAGATTTTTTTACTTCCATGGTTTTTTAATTTCGAATGTACCGGATTCATCGACTTTAAGATACGGCAGCGTACGCGGAAGAAATTCTATTTCGGATGTGCCGAAGTTTATAGCGTTTCATTCATTATCATTTTATCCTTCCGATAATGTGTCATTAAGCGTGGGTGAATCGATAGTTTACAGTGATAATATTCAGCCTGTATACTTTATTCCCGTTATGTTTTTTAGAGTAGCTGATCATTATTTGAGCAGAGGAAATTCATCATCAACGGGTAATGCACAAATGTTTGCAGACGTTTCTTACAAGAATTATAATTTAAGAACAAATTTTTATGGTTCACTTTTTATAGACGAGCTTTCATTCAACAGTTTATTTAAAGGCGGAAATTTATCTGCAATAGGATATACAATAGGAGCTGAATCCGCAGATCTGCTGATAAGCAATTCGTCTTTTAATATTGAGTACAGCAGGATAAATCCTTTTGTGTATATGAATTCCGTGAATGCGCAGACGTATGCAAATGATGATTACATAATGGGTCACTGGACAGGAAGCAACGGAGATCTGATTTCGATTAAGTACAGGCAGAACATAATTCGTCCGCTTCAGTTTTCATTAAGCACGTGGTATTTCAGAAAAGGCAAGAAAGAACTTCCTGCCGAGCAGTACACATCACCATATCCCGAATTTTTATATGGTGAGAAAAGATATGAGTTTGGAGTTGATGTAAGGTTAAAATACAGACCATGGCACCCGGTACTTGCAGAAGCAAATTATACTTTTATGCGCATAACGGATGAGCTTGCCGGAAGGACGCCGGGATTTAAGCTTTCAAGTAATAATTATTTTGGAATTAATGTTTCTTATGGTTTTTAATTTGTTGGTGGGTTTAACTCATCCTGCCTATCCTGCCTACTAGCGGGCGGGCTCCCTGTCCCCTTCTCTTAGAAATAGAAGGGGAAGTTTGAAGAAGGCGGGTTAGTATTTTATCCACGACTTAAAAGTCGTGGCAATTTTTTAATGAAATTGAGTTGTGTATCGCAACCTGAAGGTTGCGGCTACCTTTGATAATATAGTTTTTATTGTTTCTTAAGGTTTTTAATTTATTTGAAGTTCGAACTCATCCCCCTGCCCCCTTCTCTTGGAAATAGAAGGGGAAGTTGGTGAAGGCGGGTTAGTATTTTATCCACGAGTTAAAAGTCGTGGCAATTTTTTAATGAACTTTAGTTGTGTATCGCAACCTGAAGGTTGCGGCTACCTTTGATAATATAGTTTTTATTGTTTCTTAAAGTTTTTGATTTATTCATTTATTAAGGACAGGCTATGCGGTTATTTACAATTACGGTTACTATTGCTGCCTTATTATTTACAGAAATTATTTTATCGCAATCGGTGAGCAGAAAAACTTTTAATCCTCTATCAAACAAAATTGCGGTTAACCTGGAAGTCGGTGTTACTTATCCCAGAACTGATTTTACAAATGATAAAATAAGTTATGTAGGTCAGTTTTCGATGGATTATTTTTTTCCAAGCCATACGATGGGTGTATTTGGGTTGAGAGCTTATACTTATTACGGTCAGCTTACCGGTGATGGCACTTATAATAATATTTCAACCTTTCCCACAATACCGGAATATTTTAGTGTGATTGCTTCCGGAGGTGCCGGTATTACTTATACATTAAAAGCATCAAAAATATTTTATCCTTACGTGTTTGCAGGCGGCGGGTATTTGTATTTTAATCCCACAGACAAAGACGGCAGCAGGTTACCGAGAAATGCGGCAAAGGAATACAGTAAAAATTCCTGGTCGATTATTGCAGAGCTGGGCAGCAGATTTTTTATTTCGGAATCTGTCAGTTTAAATCTTGCGGTAAATATGGATTATGTTCCAATGGATAATTTAGATGATATTGATAATCCAACGACCAATGGTTCTGATAAAGATATATTTTTTACGGGACGGGCAGGTTTATCATTTTATTTTGGCGGGATTTCAGATAACGATAATGATGGTGTAAGGGATGAAGAAGATTTGTGCCAGGATACTCCGCCAAATGTAAGTGTTGATGAGTATGGTTGTCCGGTTGATACTGATAAAGACGGCGTACCGGATTATATAGACAGATGCGCCAATACACCGAAAAATATTCCCGTAGATCTGGATGGCTGTCCTTTAGATATTGATGGCGACGGTGTAGCAGATTATATGGATATGTGCAATGACACTCCGGTTGGAGTAAAGGTTGATGCACGCGGCTGTCCGATAGATTCCGATGATGACGGGGTGCCTGATTATAAAGATTTATGCCCAAATACCGAAGTAGGTATTGAAGTAAATAAATGGGGCTGTCCTATTGACCAGGAAATTTATGAACCGATAAAGAAGACAGAAATTATTTTAAATGGTGCAGTAAACTTTGAAATTAATAAAGCAGATTTACTCCCGGCGGCTTATCCCGAACTACAGCAGGTACTTAAGGTGATGAAAGATTACCCGGATACAAAATGGAAGATTGAAGGACACACTGACAATACGGGATCGTTTAAATTAAACAAGGAATTATCGTTGAAGCGCGCACAGTCTGTTTATAATTATTTTATTGCTAATGGAATTGAACCCGCAAGGCTGTATGTAAATGGTTACGGACCGGATTACCCGATTGCCGATAACAGTACTGAAACAGGAAAAGCGTTAAACAGAAGAGTTGTAATAATTTTAGCAGATGGTGACAAACAAAATGGGTCAATTGAAACAAAAAGTGAAACGAAAAATGTTACAAAGCGGGTTTATAATCCATCTGTTGAAAGAAATGTAGGCAATATGATTTTCAGCGACGGATACCTTTACTGTTTTCAGGTATCATCGTGGCGCTCAAGAGAAAAAGCGGAATCAGAGTCTAAAAAACTTTCTGCTATGGGATATAATTCATTTATAGTTATTGCAGATCTACCTGATCTTGACGGCACCTGGTACCGCGTAAGGGTTGGTTATTTTAATTCCATTGATGAGGCTAATAAAATGATGGAGAGGATTGGGAGGAATTGAAAGGAGAGAGGTTAGAGGCTAGAGACGTGAGAAGTAAGAAGCAAGAGATCTAAAAGATTTCCTGCCTACACGGCAGGCAGGCTCACCCGACGAGTCGCATAGACGTCAACTTAAGGGAATCAATTTTTAATTAAATACAGGCTAATTGTTTGAATCCTGATTTAATTTAGAATTATTAATATGTCATGCCTACGGCATTTTGTTCTATTTTTTCTTTCTGTTTCTACAAACCTGTCTGCCGGCAGGCAGGTATTCTATTCCTCTGGGATGAAGAAAAATAAATCCCGATAGGGATGAAATCTTTATAGATATGTTGCTAAAAACAGTAAATAAAATCCCTTTAGGGATGATATATAATGCTTTAATTTATTCTATAATCAGAACAACTGATCCAATTTCCAATGGAAAACATAGTTACTAAGTTGACGCTTATGCGACGAGTCGGGGTTGAAATGACAGGACATGGAACGGTAGAAGTGAGAGGTAAGAAGCAAGAGATCCTAAAGATTTCTCAGTCACTTTGTTCCTTCGAAATAACAGGAGATAGAATAGGAGAAGAAAAATAAATTATTTTTTGTTTGAGACCTGGGATTTTAATCCTGCTGTAATGATAAAGTTTGCAAGATCTTTGCCATCGATGTACATAGTTCCGTTTGTAACTCTTTCAGCAAAATTACCCGTGGTTATTACAAATTTTCTTTTGATTTCGTTTTCGGCTGGCTTAAAGTGTATTATTTCTTCATAGTCATCTTTTTTAAGATCGGTTGTTAATAAACATTTACCATGCAGATTAACGGGTTTACTTCCCTTTCTGCCCGAGCCAATTATATAGAACATTGGTTCATCAGCAATATCCATAATACTTATATCGCGGTAACCGAGAAAACTAAATAAACTTTTTATCAATGTTTTATAAACATTAAGTTCGATAGACTGCAGTTTATTTACTAACCTTGTGCGTTCACTGTTAAGCGATTTAATACTCTGATCATTTAACCCGAAAACATACAGCCAATCATTCATTGAGATAAGTTCGGAAACTGTTTCACTCTTAATATTATCAAACAAATACCTGTTATCCAATCCTTTAAGATGAATAAGATTTTTCAGTTCTTCTTCAAAAGTATTCTTGATACTATAATTATAAATAACAACGGGAGTCTGAACCGGTTGTGAGATGCCGATTTCATCATCGTTCTGCCATTGCGTAACCGGGTTCCACCACTGATCGAAATTAATAATGTAAGGAACTTTGTTAAGTTTAATATTCATTCGTGACGGTTTAAGGTTTGTAAGAAATACAGTCATGTCACTACGGTCGTAAAAAGAATTAAGCGATTGCTTCAATTCATCTGAAGACATTCCATTTCTGCCGACGACATGTTTAATATTATTAAGTTCAAATGCTTTTTCAATTTTCTTTAAGCCGTTTCCATCATACTGTGTAAAAACTATAGCTTTCTTTTTATTAAGGGCAATTGTTTCAACCTGTTCGATAAGCAGATTTGCTTTAGGACTGATATTTCTGAAAGAAGAAAAATTAAGTATCTGTTTAAGCTTATGAATTATTGAAAAAATATTTGATTGAAAACGAAGAGGGTTCGGATTTTCAAATAATAAATTAAGTTCTTTTTTAGATTGAGTAAGCGATTCAGAATATTCGAATGCCTGCATTTCATCGAGATCCAGCCAGATATCTTTAGTGATAACAGCGGGTTCATCTGCCTGAATATCCTTTAGCGAACTGCCGAAAATATTAAATGATACCTTTTCCGAAAATTCAAATTCATTTAAATATTTTTTAATTGCTTTTTCATTTATAACTGCTGATAATAACCAGATATAATCAGGCTGTATTTTTGTTACAAGCTGATCAACCTGGGTTGAAGCCGATTTAAGATTAACAAGTTCATCAAAAACAATAAGATCAAGTTTGTCAAAATCTTTAAGATCTATTTTACCAATATCATTTATATCAAGAACCCAGATAACCGAAGAGCCCTTTACTTTTTTAGTTATTCCGGGTTCGATTTTTTTAACTTTAAGTTCTTTAGCATAAGATTTTAGTGAAGCAGACCAGTATTCATTAAATCTTGTATTATCACTTATTAATAAAGCCGATTTGATTGTACCCTTTTTTGCAATAAAGCCGATTGCGGCAGAAGACTGATCAAACTTATCATAACCAAGCTCGTCGTTAAGAACAGCATAATTATTTGCTGCAAGAAACTGTGCGGACTGAAACTGATGTTCCGAAAGTACGTTGAGCATCCGGTAATACTCTTCCCAGTTAAGTTCCCGGAATGCAGATAATAATGAACTGATATCCGCTCTTGCTGAATCAGAAATTGAAGGATCATTTAAAGCATCAAAGACAGCCGGTTCAAGATTCTTGTGTTTGATGACTACTTTTTTAACGACAGTTTTAGGTATCTCAATTTTTACTTTAAATACAGGATGCGGAATATCAAAAGAAGGTGAATAAAACTGAACATCAGCCTGAGTCATATCTTCAAACGGCACCGAGTAAGAATCAGCAATGCTGTTAAGGATATTATCAATACCGGGCACATCAATTTTATTTAATTCTGGAACAGTAATTTCATCTATTTTATAATTTTTTGAATCAACAACAGTGTTATCAAATTTTTCAACATTTAATAATTCGATGTTATAGATTTCAGGAGTAAGATTAGCAAGTTCATCAGTAACAATAGGCGGTGACATCATCAAGGGAATATCTATCACTGAAGAATCAGAAAAATTTTCGCTTTTATCAAAAGTCGGGACATTAGTTACAATAAATTCAGATGATTGATCATAAACAGCAGAAGGTTCAGGTATAAAATCCGATGAATGATCAATAACTTTTGCAGGTTTAGCAATATAAAGAGGCGATTTATCTATAACTTTAGGAACTTTAGGAAAAGTAGAATCAAGATTTTTTATTTCCGGTACAGAAAGTATTTTCTCCTTCATTGTAAAAAGCTGCGGACGCGAGATACCGAAGAAAATAAGGTAAGCTTTTGGACCGATGATGATATAATTGTGTTTTATATCTGGTACTTTATAAAGGGGCAGTCGGAATTTAAGTTTAATAGAATTTGGCGCAATTAATTTTTCAACAGGAAAATCCTCAACCTCTTCAGAATACGAAATTTCAGCCACTTCCCCGATATCAATTTGGGGAACACGAAGCCATTTAGTATAATGGAAATCTTCAATGGTTTCAAATTTAGAAACCTTTGCGGCTATTTTTTCTCTGGCTGTACGAATCATTTAAATGAACAACTATTATTCGTTAGTTCTTTGAAGCTGAACCTGTTCACAAGCAGCTTTTAATCTTTCGAATGGTTCTGAAAGATTACGACCTTCTGCAATTTTTTCCAAACGTTCTTTAATTCCCTTTAGTTCTTCCTCAAATTTTTTGGATGTTTCAACATAACCTTTAGGTGAACCGTTTAGAGGTGTGTTTAAAATTTCAACAGCAGTATTGCTGCGTGATTTTTCCTTTTCATCGCTTAAAAGCCGGACGACTCTTATTCCCTGTTTATTATTAGCACCAAGAAACAGAGGATCTTTAACTACAATAAGATCAATCTGTTCATTAACAGCATTTAAAAGCGGAACCGAGATCAGTTCAACAAGAATATGTTCCAGCAAAACATCACCATACAAAGTTTTCTGAAAACTTGTTGGACGAATAGGTGCCGTAACTCTAAATTCCAGGGGTTTGGTTTCAGCATCAGTAACTAAAATTGCTCCCATTACACCACCGTTTTCACTAAGTGTATAGGTTTCAAGGAATGCGATTTTTGCGAGTTCCATCTTATCTCTCCGATTATTTCAAAATGTTAAAAAATTATTTGCAAGCAGAGTTTTTCAATATTAGTGCCATAGTTTGGCGGGAATATCGATGAATAAAATATCAGGATTAGAAGTAAAAAGGTAAATTGATGAAATTTCAAAGCTGACAATAATGACGCGTAAAAGTGTTAAATAGCATTGTTTTCTAATCTATTACAGATATGAGTAAGAAATTTGACAAATGGCTAAATATTTCCTGCTAAATCTACTTATTGAATAATAGAGGAAAAATGCAGGTAAAAGTTTACAAGTGTAAATTATTTTACAACTACTGCAAGAATTACCGGAGGGTGATTAGTTGAAATCATTTAATGTGAAATGTGGAAGCTGTTTATAATAATGAATGAAAAGTAAAGCAGTTTAGAAATATTTAGGTCTATTATTTAATCTGTGGCTTAAGATTAGTTATTGAACAGAAATAAATGCAAAAAAATATCTTGACAGTAATGAAAACTTAAGCTAATTTTATATAGACTAAATCTACATAATAAGTAAAACTATGAAAACAGCTTCAGAATTAAATTTTGGTGAACGAGCGATAATAAGCGATGTAGATAATACACATCCATCTTTCAGAAGAATTTTAGAGATAGGCTTTACACCCGGTCAGGAAATTGAGTTAGTAAATTCATCAGCTTTTAAGGATCCGCTTGCATTTTCTTTACGCGGAACATTGATTGCAATAAGAAAGCATGAAGCTGACTGCATAATATTATTATGAATACTGCTTCCCTAGAGAAGTTAAATCTTATAACATTAGTAGGTCCGCCAAACTCCGGTAAAACAACTTTATTTAATAAGTTAAGCGGAAAAAATTATAAAACCGTAAACTATCCGGGATCTACAGTAGAATACTCCACCTGCAAAATTCAAAGCAAATTTGGAATAGAGGCGGACGTATTAGATTCACCAGGCATAATCAGTTTAAACCCAAACTCCCCCGATGAAGAAGTATCAGTCAACTCACTTTATAACCATCCCGAATTCGGATCACCGCATTTAGTAATAGCCACAGCGGATGCAAGCCAGATATCACGTCATTTACTTTTAGCAAAGCAGTTAATAGAATCGGATTTTAATGTAATAGTTGCCATAACTATGAATGATATACTGGCAAAAAGAGGTTACGAAGTTGACGAAAACAAACTGGCTGAAGAGCTGGGATGCGGTGTAATAAAGGTTGATGGAAGAACCGGATCTGGAATTGATAAATTAATAAGCTGCGTAAAACCAAAACTTAATCCTGATGAAAAAGATGAGTTAAAGAATCCCCATAAAGTTTTTGAGAACATTGATAAAGAAAAGCTATTAGATTTATACCGTGAAATTGAGCGAATAGAAAAGATTGTAATCGTTCCGGTAAAAAACATAACGGAGCCAAATCTTAAAAAGGCAAATGAAAAATTAAAAATATTAAATCCCACTCTTAAATACGGAAGCAACAGACCCGATGAGCGAACATTAAACATAGATAAGTTACTTCTGAGCAGACGCTGGGGATTAATATTCTTTTTTCTGATTATGGCTTTTACTTTTACCTCAATCTTCTGGATTGCAGATCCATTTATGAAGCTTGTTGATGAACTGTTCGGATACTTATCCACAAATGCTTCATCAATTTTAGGGCAAACATGGTACGGTGATTTAATTTCAGACGGAATAATAAGCGGGACCGGAGCTGTATTAGTTTTTCTTCCGCAGATATTAATACTTTTTTTAATACTTGGATTGCTTGAAGATACAGGATATTTAGCCCGCGGTGCGATGCTAATTGACAAGCCGCTTTCAAAAATCGGTTTAAATGGTAAATCATTTGTACCGATGCTATCGGGATTTGCGTGTGCCATACCTGCAATGCTTGCTGCCAGAACAATATCAAACAGACGAGAAAGACTGCTTACAATTTTTATAATTCCTCTTATGAGCTGCAGTGCCAGGCTGCCGGTTTATGCTTTGCTAATTGCATTTCTTACTCCGGCTGATAAACTCTGGTTAGGCGGAATTGCGTTAGCGTTAATATACATTTCCAGTATTCTGGGGTCATTAATAGTGGCAGCATTTATCAATAAGTTCAATAAAAAAATAATTAATGCTTCAGATACTTCCTCATTTATACTTGAGCTGCCGGCATACAGAGCACCGAAAATAAAAAACGTAATACGAAACTCATTTGAAAATGCAAAGCAATATATCTACCGAGCGGGACCAATAATTCTGGTTTTGTCTATGGTGATCTGGTTTTTAACGTACTTTCCGAATCATAGTCCTGAAATAAATACTAACGGATTATCACAAGAAGAAGTTGTACAGATGGTAAAGGCGGAGAGATTATCCACATCTTATGCAGCAGATCTTGGAAAATTTATTCAGCCTGTTATGAGTCCATTAGGAATGGACTGGAGGATCGGGGTTTCACTAATCGCAGCGTTTGCCGCGCGGGAGGTATTTGTAAGTTCTCTTGCAATGATATTTAAAGTAACGGACAGCAGCGACCTGCAATCCTCAATCTTATTAGCAATGAAGAACGCGGTTAATGAAGATACGGGTAAACCATTATTTACGGTATCCACAATAATAGGATTGATTGTATTTTTTATTTTTGCGATGCAATGCCTATCAACATTAGCAGTTTCTAAAAAAGAAACGGGAGGCTGGAGAATTCCGATGTTACAATTAGTAATATTTACTTCAACAGCATATATCTTAACACTTGTGACGGTAAATGTTTTAAAATTTATCGGGTTTAGTTAGAGATTATCCTTGATAATAGATAACTATGAAATTATTTTAACGCAGTAAGAAGCGAGTTAAAAGTGAGAAACGAAAAAGCAGCAGAAGTATTCAGGACATTTTTAAAACAAGTAAAGAACAGAATTACTCCGGAACGGTTTGAAGTTCTTGATGCGGCACTTGAGCATCATGGTCATTTTGGAGCTGATGATTTATATGTTCAGCTTAAAAATTCAAAATCAAAAGTTTCGCGTGCTACTGTTTATAACACATTGGAACTGCTGGCACAATGTGATCTTATAAGCAAACGGAATTTTGGAGATAACTTAAACAGATACGAAAGTAATTATAAAAGACAAACACACGATCATCTGATATGCGTGGAATGCGGAAAGATTGTTGAATTTTCCGATGCACGAATCAGTGATATTCCAAAAGAGATTAGCGAAAAGTTAGGGTTTGATATGAACAGTTATTCATTCAATATTTTTGCAAGATGTAAAAATGAGAAAGAATGCAAAAAAAGAAAATAATTTATTATCAATAAACATTTACAGAGATAATGAAGAAAAATAAATACCCGATAGTCTGGTCTAAAAAAAACTTTTCAATTAAAATATTCTGCTCCATAC
>JACZKY010074963.1_pt1 | contig 22528 bp, 22 predicted proteins | sample 8237611 | NCBI WGS metagenome assembly JACZKY01 (sample SAMN16148055, study PRJNA663545) | marine sediment metagenome | biome: sediments and biomass from bioreactor inoculated with such sediments; feature: coastal sediments; material: methane- and iron-fed bioreactor; isolation source: Bothnian...
CACACCGCCTTGCAAACATTGCGCCACCATTTCCGCCTTGAACTGTCGCGTGTATGTGCGCCTGCGGCGGCCCGAATTAAGAGAGTCTGTGCTCATTATCGTGTCCACTTAATTATCGTGGACGCGATCTTCTCTTATTCACCGAGCATGGCTCAATGTGTGTTCACCGGACGCTTACTTTCGAGGCGACCACAGATCAAAGCCACTAGTCGCTATACGGAATTGAGATCCGGCGCATCCCGCACCGGCCTCGTTCCAGGACAAATTTACTATGGCGATAGAACAATCGACTCCAACGCTGGTCAGCCCACTATTACCATCATCAACGAGTGCTGGTTCCGGGAGTGTGTACAGGAGCCACCACCATTAGCATACGTGCCCGGGTCTTACCGATATTGCGTCCCATGTGCGGCTTGCTGCAATTGAAGTGCACACAATCCCCCGACTGCATCACGAAGGTGTGTTCCCCGATTTGGAACTCGATAGTGCCTTCGATCAAGTACAACACCTCCTCTCCGTCATGCGTTAGCAACTTCGGAGCAGCATGCCCTTCAGGCGAAAAGCTGAGCTCAAATGCACTCATCTGTTGATCCGGAAGGTCGCCGCTAGATAACTGGTATGTGTACCCGTGAGCCGTAAGCGCCGGCTGGTCAACTCGTTGAGATGCTCGAGTCAAGACATAATCACGGCTTGAGTCAGCGGAGGGTTCGTCAAAGAAGTCTCGTAGCGGAATACCTAATCGTGTCGCGATCATGATCAGATTTGCGATTGAAGCGCTCGTCTCCCCTCGCTCGAGCCTCGATAAAAAGCTGGCGGACAAATCTGTTTCCCGACTGAGGGTCTCCAACGTGATGCCTTGTTTCTGCCTCACTTCCCGCACACGCATTCCCAGTTGGCGAGCTACCACTTCAATTTTCTGCATGATCTTCTGGTTCATTTCTTTACGCTTGCCTGTCAGTAATGCTGAATCAAATTAGGCTAAGGATAGCTGAAAGGTGCCGTTAACGCCGATTTCGAGGTACTCATAGCGACACAGAGGTCCCTGACGCCCCTGCCTCTGGCTCAGCACCGTATCGCCCCGCGCACCATAGCCATGCTTTGGCGAACAGCAAGCGCTAAGAGAGTCTTTCCAAGCCCCCGAGCCTGCTTCCCCACCCAATTTGGAGCATCCAGCGGGACGCGACGAATGTTCCGATCATAGCCAGCACCAGACTCCACCCACGTAATGACGGTCGCCACACACGGATCGAAATAGAAGCATGGTTTATATTGCATAACATGCAAAATAAATGCATACTACGCAAAAAACACCAACTGAATGGCTTAGCAATTACAGATGACGGAGACAACAAACCATGAAACTCAGCCACCCTTCCCGCTGTCGCCTGGCTAACTCTTTTCAGAGTATACGTTTGGCTACTGCGTGCCTAGCAACCATCACAGCACTGTACGCCGTGCCGGTTCTTGCGGCCAACTCCTCAAGCGATACGATCAAAATAGGAATACTCAACGACGAATCAGGTCCCTACGCAGACCTTGCTGGAAAGGGTTCCGTAGTAGCTGCCCGTATGGCTATTGAGGACATGGGAGGCAAAGCCGACGGCAAAAAGGTTGAGCTCATATTCGCTGATCATCACAACAAAGTCGATGTCGGGGCCTCCATAGCTCGCGAGTGGATGGATCGGAAAGGCGTGGACATGATTGCCGATTTCTCGAACTCCTCCGTTGGCTTGGCGGTGCAAAGATTAGCTGCAGAACACGACAAGGTAACGTTAATCGCCGCAGCATCGTCCGATTTTATAGGCAAAGCATGCACACCAACCTCGGTGCAATGGGTCTATAACAGCTATTCCAACGGCTACGGCTTGGCCAAGACATTGACCGCACAAGGAGAAAAAACCTGGTATCTCCTGACCGTAGACTATGCCTTTGGCCACGCTTTTTCAGCAGACATGCGCAAGGCCATCGCGGCGGAAGGAGGTAAGGTCCTGGGCGAAGCTCTCCATCCACTTAATACTGCGGACATGAGCTCATTCCTATTACAGGCCCAAACCTCCAAGGCGCAGATAATCGGGCTTGCAAATGCTGGTAGCGACATGGCTACCGCCGTCAAGCAAGCTCGGGAATTCGGCATCACTCCCAAGCAGACCTTGGCCGCCCCGATCGTATTCTTAACCGATATCCATGCCATGGGGTTGCAAGCAGCCCAAGGCTTGAAATTCCTCACGGCCTTCTATTGGAACCGCAATGATGCGACCCGGGCTTGGTCGCAGCGATTCTACAAGCGACACGGCGCCATGCCAACCATGACTCAGGCAGGCATCTATTCCGGCGTCCTCCATTACTTGAAAGCGGTAGATGCCGCCAAAACCGTTGAAGGCAAAGCCGTCGTGGCGGAAATGCGCAAGCTGCCCGTCCATGATGTGTTCGCTGAGCACGGACACGTGCGCGCCGACGGCTTAATGGTTCATGACATGTATCTCGTACAAGTCAAATCACCACAAGAATCCAAGGGTCCATGGGACTACTACAAGATCCTAGCCACAATCCCGGGCGACAAGGTATTTCAACCCCTGTCGACCAGCACCTGCCCCTTGCTTAAACACTGAGTAATGCTCAACTCAACAGGAGCCGATATCATGAACGATTCCAACCTCTCTACCCCACCCCACAACGAACGACCCGATCTACCTCCTCAAGTTCGCCATATTGACAGCATAGATTGGGAAACCATCCGCTGGCCCGGAGAAACAGGAAAGATGCTTTTCCACCCTACAGCCGAAGACCCCACGGCCCCCAACGCCGGGCTCTTACGTCTGGAACCTGGGTCGTATCATCCCTGGCACCGGCATGATTTCTCTCAAGTCTGGTACATCCTAGAGGGTGAATTCAACATAGGGGGAAAAATTTGCCGACCAGGCACCATGCTGTATCACGGCGATCCGCATTGCGAAGAAGAACTACGTACCGAGACCGGAGGTTTAATCGTCTTGGTCCAGTACCCTGGCCCGACAACGGGGGGGCGACCAATATATGACAAGCGCTTCAATATGCAGCAGCGCATAGACGTCTCGAAAGAAAACATCCGCGTATGACACTCATCAATTACATAACGCAAGTGCAGTTCGGTTTCGGGACTATCAATGTGCTACAGCAAGAATGCCAGCGGCTGAAAATCTTGCTTCCCCTGGTCATAACAGACCCCGGAGTCAGACAGGCCGGCATCGTTGACCGCGTCCTGTACAGCCTTAAGCCTACAAACAACATTGGGATTTTCGATCAGACGCCGCCCAACCCTAACGAAGCTGCTGTACGTGCTGCCGCGTTGATGTACCGTGAAGCCGGGCACGACGGTCTCATAGCTATCGGCGGCGGTTCTTCGATAGATCTCGCCAAGGGGGTAGCGCTAGCAGCGACACATCAAGGGCCGCTACGACAGTTTTCGACGATCGAGGGGGGATCCGCTCGTATCACGCCCAAGACAGCCCCCGTTATTGCTGTACCAACCACGGCGGGTACGGGCAGCGAGGTCGGGCGGGGTGCTGTCCTGATACTGGACGACGGCAAAAAAGTGGGCGTATTGTCGCCGCATTTGGTTCCCAAATCGGCAATCTGCGACCCTGAGCTAACCTTCGGCTTACCGCCTCTTCTGACGGCGGCCACGGGCATGGATGCCATTGCGCACTGCATCGAAACATTCTTGTCCCCCACCTTCAACCCTCCCGCCGATGGCATCGCTTTGGATGGTCTAAGACGCGGCTGGGCACATATCGCCACGGCGACTAACTCTCCGCTGGACCGAGAGGCCCGCCTGAACATGATGAGCGCATCAATGCAGGGAGCAATGGCTTTTCAGAAAGGTTTGGGCTGTGTGCATAGTCTAAGTCACGCCTTGGGTGGATTAAACCCTCGCCTACATCATGGGACCCTGAATGCAGTATTCCTGCCCTCTATCATCGAATTCAATTCTCAAGCAGATTCGGTCAAGCGCGAAGCCAAATTGGAACGGCTTGCCCACGCCATGTCCCTGCCGGACCCGACGCACATTGGGGCGGCCATCAAGGCGATGAATCAGCACCTGGGATTACCCAGTGGCTTATCGGCACTGGGGGTCACCACCGATCTATTCCCCAAAATCGTCGAACGGGCCTTGGCTGATCATTGCCATCGCACCAACCCCCGCATCGCATCCGATAGTGATTACACACAACTCCTAACGCAATCCCTCTGAGAACAAGACTATCGTCCTGGGCAATGCTCTACACAGGGCGATAGTTTATCCTGGCGCGACAGGGGACGGGGAGCAAGCGCAGAAAATGATCGAAGCGGACCAAGTTACGCTAGACGTGTTCTTAGACAAGCTAGCGATGGACCTCACCGTTTCTTCAAACATCAGCACCCTGTGTTGGATTTCGGAAAAGATGGCCAGGTGTCGTGGGAAAAGTTAGCCGTCTATTCATCTGTTTTGGCTGGGAAAACGACCGCCTAAGTTGGCGGTCGTTTTTTGGATGAACAATAACCATTTTTAAATTACGCCTAATCGCCTCCACCAGCTACCGGACCAGTGCAATGGCACGACCGGATTATCATGTTTTGCATCTACGACTCGGCGCCGTACCAGCCTGGCCGCTAAGAACTAATAGGTAGTCTGACGTCGGCCAGAAGCTGCCACTCGTTGATTGGATTTCAGCTTTCAAACGATAGCAGCCGCTCAGTGTCCGAAATGAGCGGCAGGGGCCTGCGAGTTGGCGTCTGTCCGTTCGATGGAGCTGTTATACCCGGTCTTCATTGGAAGCAATTTCTTCGCCCGCCTCAGTGTGAGTCACCGAAGTGTAAAAGGGGTGCCGAGAAACAAGGGTGTCCGGATTGAGGATCCACAAAGTAGGCACCTCGTATCCTAGGGTTTTTCGTCCGCATACGTAGACATCGTTGCCCTCCTCGGGTTTCGGGCGTTTCCACTCGATGCCAAGGTAACGAGAGCTTAGATGTTCATATATCTTTAGAACCTGAGGCGCTCCACCGATGTCGGCATTCCGAAACAGCATCGGGCTCGTCTCAACCTCTCTTAGCATGTCCCGAATAACTTCAAACGGTTCCCAATCAAACTTGAAGTTTGCGACTTGGTCGGGCCCCTTGCCACGACTTCTAAGCAGCTCAGAAAGACGCTCTCTCGCTTGATCGGCGTACTCCTTGTCACCGGCGAAAATCCAAGGTTGCCCTTTCCACGTCTTTGCTCGCGTTGCCATAAATCTGCTGAGCTCGGCAACTCGCTTCGCCTTCTCCCTGGCTCCTTTCGGAGGTTTTCTAAGGCTTGGTACATGGTAGTGAATCCGCCAAATCATGAACTCCTTGCGAATCCAAGAATACCCACCGAACAGAAACTCCGCAGAGGGAATGCCTTCTGTGCCGGAAGCGTCATGTACTGAGCTACGAAGACCTTCAAAAACCTTTAGTACATGAGACTTGAGTTCCGTGATGTCTTGCGCCCTACTTGAGCTCTTCTCGTATGTTGAGATTGCGTTAACTACCTGATGCATGAGCGGGTAGGCCCACCCTGTATTCCCGGCAAAGCAGATGAATGCGTCAGACCTCGGAAGGGCTAGGACTTTCTGTCCGCAATCCATTTTTTTCCCCCCGTTCAGACGGCTGTCAGAGACGACGATCAACTCCTTGCAGTCGCGGAGTGTTCGAACCCAAGCAGCAGTGATTGTCATTACGTTCAATTCCTTTTTATCAGATGGCGACTTTGCAGAACTTAAATGAAAGACAGCTCAGGGGCGAGTTCAGCCGCTAGTCTTGGGCAACAATCGGCCAGAAACAGCCCGTGATAGTCAGAAGAAAGGTCCCCCACCGTTTGACATGAGCTGCAAGATACTGCTTACCGGCGGAGACCTAGTTCGACAGGAGAGTTAGATATCGATGGCAGCCTCTGCCGCCTGCTGCCAAGCATCGTTCTTCACAATAGTTGCGCGCTTTACTGCAAGTTTTTCGCAACCATCGATTCGGAGAATAACTTCTTTAATTGCATCCACCGTCGAAGGAGGCAACCATGGATTCAAAATGATGAAGTCGATAATGTCGAGCGGTATATCAAAGTTTTGTACAACAACCGACTTTTTCTTTGTGCAGTAGAGAAGCCTGTACTCGCTTTCATGCTCATAGGCTTTTCGTTTGAGGAATGGGAGCTCCTCCAATTTTGGGGGCTGCTTCTTGATTTGCGGGAGTGTTCGATAGATCACCTCACGCCCTTCCAGAAAATCTGTTTCATTGATCCATTTCTGTAAAGCCTCTGCTTTGAAGTAGATACAGGCCCCAGATGATCCGTGGGTAAAAACTTTCCAATGGTGATAGGTCTGTTGAGCGGCCGTTAGGCAAAGTGCCAGAACAGAGTCAAACCCTTTGCGATCTTTGTAAGCCTGCACGAAGTGCGAGTCATTCTTGTCATCCCATGCGCTCGGATTGACGAGTGTTATCTTCTTACTGTTCAGGAGTTGCAGTACGAATGGGAGCTCTGTGTATCTCTTCAGCTGTGTCATTGTCTCTTTCGATACCTAAAGTCATGTAGTTCATGCTATTGGCATCTCATTTTAGGGCATACGATGAAATTTGTTACACAACTATGGCCTAGTGTTTAACTCTGAATGGCACCTTTGCAGCCTTAGTTCAGATGACTGCAATGGGTCGGATCCTGCTATCTATAGTTGGCTACAATCGGCCAATAAGTGATCGGTCGACGTCTCTGGCAAAATTATCGAAAATTGTTCGCAACGGCCGACGGTTCCACGTCTGACGCAGCGGTCGAAAACGTCGGCGCGCATACATGGCACCGTATGCTTGGTTTCGAGAGAACCCAACGCGTTGTACTCCCCTGGAAGAGACGGATATGACAACCTAAACTCTTCCGCACACATATAGTCGAGTGCTACCGATAACGCTAATAGCCACAGCGCCGAAGAACGATAGCCACCTAAAGCCATGAACCCCGGAATCATCTTCACCCGAGACTACAGCTACAGCGTAACGGCAACTCACGCCGTCCTTGGACAATTAGGAGATGGCAGGCTTACTTTTGGACCTGGTAAAGGCGTAACTCTGCAATTCGAACTGAGCACCCTCAAGCTTACCGAACGTCAAAAACTTGACGAGGTTTATGCAGCCACTGAAGATGGTCAGCACTTCACCCTCTTTGATTGTCAATTTGAACAGCTATATCTCTCGTGCGATTACATCGTGAGCATAGAGACAACCGATGCTTTCGTTCTGGCAGAAGTCGAGGTTCTTAACATATCTCCCTGGTTTTTTGAATACCAAAGCATGCAGGGCAAGCCAGGAGAAAAGATCGAATGGATTAATACACCTCATGAGATAAGTGCGAGTCTGACGCTTGGTGACAAGAACCTCACGGTTAAGGCTTACCCGCATACCAGCATCGACCGGACAGACGACGGTCATTTGATTAAGGACTCGGTCCTCTTTAGCATCGAGAGCACCACCGCCTTGAGCATAAGTAAGGTGCGAAGATACGCGACCGACTTGCTGGCTTTGTTGAGCATTCTTCTGGGCTCGCCCGCATCGGTTTCGAGTGTTGGCATAAGGTCTGATAGCGGCAGTTCGGGCTACGTCTTCTTTCCGTATTATGAGCCTGAAGTGGACACTGGCACGCGCAAGAAGGAAAGCCATGACTATTTCCTCAAAAAGCCCATCTTTGAAGTCAACTGGCAGACGATAGCCCAGAACTTCTTTCCCTCAGAGTTGCGCGATCCGCTTTGGTTGAGACTATCAGGGATGAAGCGATACAACGGCTTCTGGGAGTACAGAGTCCTAGGCTATGTCACCCTCTGGGAAGCTTATGTTTCATCTCAAACACAAAGCCTTGGCAAGAAAACTGTCGCGATACCCACAAAGGCAGTCAAGCGCTTTCACGAAAAGCTGGACAAGAATAAGTTTGCGTTGACCAACGAGCAGGTTAAGGGGGTGAAAGGCTTAGCCGACTTAGTGTTCCAGAGTCGTGAATACACACTCCAAGAAAAAACTGAGATTATCGTCTCCCAGACTGACTCCGACATAGTCAAAATTATCAACCTATCTTCGGATGCCTTTGTTAGGCTCAGGAAGATTCGTGATGAGATAGCGCATGGAGATGCCATCACCATACCGCCTGATGAACATCCTCTTCTATTCACCCGCATTGAGAAGCTGACCCTGCTTCTCACCTACTTCGCCTTCATCGAGTTTGGTCTGAAAAAGAGCGACTTTCTTGCGTGCCTGCACTCGACATGGAACAGAATGGTCAGAGGCGCTGACCTTAACGAAGCGCACCTGGATAAGGTAATGGGGACTGCGGAGTTCATCACTCTTACAAGCGAGAACCTTCTTGCACTAAAGTCATTGGCGACCGGTCGACCGTTTCGCTGTTTCTACAGGAACGACCAAGGGGAAGTCACCTATTCCCAAGAGGATACGAAGGCTTATTTTGCCAAGTTTCAGTCCAGCACCTTAGGAAACAACCCGGACTACAACGAGGTATTCAACAATTACGAAAAGAAGATCCGATTCGTCCCCAACCTCTACTTTGAGGATGATCAACACAACCTTCATTTCACCGCTGTCATTCTTTTTGAGTGAAGCGATACCAGTGCGTGCGGCCGCTGCAAAGAAAAGCGACCGTCCATTGTGGATCGAGGTTGGACATATCTCACAGACTGCTTGCGGCCTATTGTGTTGAAAAACTCCCTGACCGTGCTTTCGAGCACATTTTCGGGGGTACTTCACCCCTTCTCACGAGTGAGATCGTCGATCCTGAAGCGATCTGAGAGGTCGGTTTTTCTTGCAACACGTCGTGTTCAGCAGCCATAGAGTTTTTCAACACAATAGGCCAAGAGCGGTCATCTGGAAAGTTTGGCTGAATGCCCCCTGCAGGCTGAGAGCGGGCGCTCAACTCGGAGGTGGTTGAGTATCGCCTGCAGCCGAACGCAGCCCGTGGAAAGCCTCCTCGATATAACTCACATCGCCTTGATCGGGCGGGACCTATCTCTTCCTCTCGGGTCTTCGTAGCCCGGTGCAAGCTGGGCGTTGCTCGCCCCGTACAGGGCCAACGGATCCCTCAACCAAAGCGCGTACTCCGGCCCTTCCAGGCGATGGTTGGGAGAGCAGTCGACTGACCACCTGCGCAGCATGTAACCCGCATTGGCAGCTCGCACCTTCACCTTCATGACACCATCGACCATGGGATAGTCCATAGCGATGATTTCCGGACGCCTGAACGATGGATGAGGTACTAGATCGAGCTCAATGATGCGACTCCATTGGACATCCTGATCGGGTGACTCCTCCCTCTGTACCTGGCTGTCTTCTATGACCACTGGGTTGTCCATGCGCGTGAAAACGAAATCTCGAAACTCTTGCCGGAGACGGCAGTAGGCACGGACGTGCCAGCGCAGACCTATGTCGACCAAAGCAAGCGGCACAATCACTCGCTCGGTATGCCCGGTTTCCACCGATGTATAGCCTAATCGAACAGCTTTGCCGCGGTGGACGGCCCGCGTTATCGGAGCCAGGACCGACATTTTGGGCAAGGTGAGCGTGGCCGGTATCTCGCACCGGATCATTGGCTGCAATTGATCACCGATGCCTTCGCCAAAACCTTGGGAAAGCGCTGTCAGCACGCGTTGTGGCGCATGCTCGAACAACGGCACAAAGATTTCGCTCGGCCGATAGGTCTTGGTCGCGCCATCGAACTCCAGGTTTTCTGGCGCAATTTCTCGGTATAGCGCGATGTCGCGAGTAGCGCCAGCAGGGCCAGTTTCGAACCGATCGACGACGTCGGCACGGCGCAACTCCCCTAGGAAATAGAGCTTGAAGTCAATGTGGGAGAGCCTCTCGCGCTGCGCGAGAGGAAGGTGCTCTAGCAGTTGGGCGCGCCGGTTGGTTGGTGATTCGCTCATAGCCGCATAATACTTGATTAGCAGATATTTTAGAATCATTTTAGACTTTTTACATAATCATATTGATTATGTGATAAGCTATCTTCAAGTAACCGATCTCGACATGTAAAGAGGATATCGCCACGCGCTGTACCCCGCAACGGGCAGTGGGGTAGCGGCAATACGTCCAACTTACGCCATTGAACGCTTGTAGCCAGCCATGTCATCGCTTTCCGAAAACGCTAAGGGTATCCATCGCGTCACGTCGCTCCCTGACGGCGGTCTGCGCGAGCTGTGGTCATCGATCGTGCTCGAGAAGAAGACCAAGGACCAACTCCTCTCGCAGGCCATTGTTAACTTCACGGTCCGGAGCAAGGTCGCGCGAACGGTTCTCCCGTTGCACGGCACGATCCTCCTGGTCGGCCAGCCGGGCACCGGCAAGACATCACTGGCCAAAGGCCTCGCTGCGGAGACGGCAGCGTTGTTCGACAAGAGCAAGTTCCAGCTGCTTGAGGTTGATCCTCACGCCCTCGGCAGCGCTATGATGGGCAAGACTCAGAAGGCTGTCTCCGACCTGTTCTCGCAGACGATCGCGGAGAGCGCGCTCACCGGCCCGACCATCGTCCTGCTGGACGAGGTCGAGACCCTCGCGGCAGATCGTAGCAAGTTGAGCTTGCAGGCAAACCCCGTCGACGTCCATCGCGCCACCGATGCAGTGCTGGTTCAACTGGATTCTCTCGCGGAGACGCACCACAACCTGCTCTTCATCGCCACGAGCAACTTTCCCCAAGCGGTGGACACCGCGTTCACGTCGCGGTGCGACTTAGTGCTCGAGATCCCGATGCCGAGCGCAGCGGCCTGCGAGCAGATCCTGCGCGAGTGCCTGAACGGCCTGGCGCAAACATATCCGTCGATCGCCGATCTGGCAACCGGCCCGAGGTTCAACGCCGTGGTGAATGAGGTTATCGGTCTCGACGGACGGGCGATCCGCAAGACGGTCGCTGCTGCGCTCACCATGCGGAAGGAAGTCGCCATTGCGCCGGCGCAGTTGAAGATCATCGATCTACTGGATGCAGCCAAGGCCGCTAAGGCAGCCCGGACCGTCAAGAGAGGTACGAAATGAGCACCGTCGCCAGTCGCGTGATCCGCAGTTCGCCGCATCGGGACACTGCGCAGACCTGGACACTGATCGTTGATCTGCTGACGCAGGGCAAGGAAGGCACAGCGAAGGCAGAACTGCAATCCGTCGCCGGCGTAGCTGGCTCGATCATCGCCGAGCGCGCGCCGAAGGACGCCGCCATCGTTGTTACCAGCGACGGGCCGCGAACCCGGGTCTACTGCCTCTATGACGAAGACGCGATTGACGGGTCGGACGCGAAAGAGAATGCCCTAGGCTTCGATCCGCTGAAGGGGGATTGGTCGGTTTCGTTGCCATGTCCCGCAGACGATCTCGAATGGGTGCAGCGTGCGCTGAAGGCCAAGAGCACGAGGATCACCGCCCGCGACCAGACAGCCACGCTGGGCGAAAGTGAGAAGGCGGTTACGCAATCACAGGGCCTGTCCCTCAACGTCGATGCCTTCCTGAAATCATGAGTGCTGTAGCCGTCTTCTCGTACACGCAATCGGTCACCTATGTGGCTGACAATATTCTGAAGAGCCTAAAGGATATCATCAGGCTGAGCGGCCTGGACCCCACCAAGTTGGTCAATGACTGGGCCGTTCTTCTGCACGGCCTCAGCATGTGGATTGAGTCCCGACATCTCGAGAGCGTAACGCTCGAGATCTTCGATCCGAAGACCGACAACCTGCTATTCCGCTGGGACATCGAGGTTGTCTACACATGGGACGTGTCGGCAGGCACTTTCTGGACCGATACCGACCAGTTGAAGTGGGCCATCAAGAAAGCCGGGCTTGTTCCCTCGCAGGCCGACTACAGAGTGTCGGTACACAACAAGCCAGGGCGACCTGATGTCAGCGGCTGGAGCGGCTGCACCCTGCGCTCGACCGACGGCATGGTTCGCCAAAGCCTCGGCACTACCGTCGAACACAGCGGCCTGAGCGCTAACACCACCTACTGGAGAAAGATCTGATGCTGACCGTCGATGAGGCATTCCGCAAGTTCAAGTCCCGGTTGGAGCTCAACGACCTCGAGCAGAAGAACGCGAGCGCACGGCACACGGAGGTTCGCGAGTTCTTGCGTACGAAGTTTGCGATCGACCGTGACTTTCTGACAGGCTCATACGCCCGTTACACCAAGACCAAGCCGCTCAAGGATATCGATATTTTCTTCGTCATGAAGCAGGCCGAGCGACACTATCGGGATGAGGCTGCTGGCGTCGTTCTTGACAAGTACAAGGAAGTGCTCGTCGAGAAGTACGGCAAGAAGGCCGTGCGCCGCCAGAGTCGTTCCATCAACATCGACTTTGGCGTCGACGTGAAGGAAGAGGACAAAACCGACTACAAGATCCTGAGTGTTGATGTCGTGCCGGCCTTCGACAGCGACGGCGACTACGAGATTCCTGACGGTGACGTCGGCAAGTGGATCAAGACCAATCCGCAGAAGCACGCCGACAAGGCCGTTGAAGCGCACCGCGCATACGGCAGCGAGTGGAAGGGACTCGTGCGGATGGCGAAGTACTGGAACAACAACAAGAAGCACGGCGAGAAACCAGTGAAGCCGTCGTTCCTGATCGAGGTCATGGCGCTCGACTGCCTGTATGGTGGCTGGAGCGGCCAGTTCGATCGGGAGATGCAGGCCTTTTTCGCCACCCTCGCTCAGCGTATCGGCGAGACTTGGGCCGATCCCGCAGGGCTGGGGCCGCCGATCAGCTCCTCGATGGATGCGACCCGCATCGCGAACGCCCGCCGCGCTCTGGAAGAAGCGGCCCGCCAAGTCGGCTTTGCCATCAATCATGTGCACCAAGGGCGCAACGGCGAGGCGCTAAGGACTTGGCGCGAAATCTTCGGTCCGATGTTTCCCCTGAGCTGAAGACGGGAGAGCTCAATGACGCAGGCAGTGGTCACTCGGCGCGATGGGGACACATTTCAGGCGCGCATGTTCTGGCTGCACGCGGCACACCTGCTTGACCCCGAGGGCAGGGTAACGCGCGTGGGGTTCGAAGCTGGCCCTCGCGGCTTCGACGACATCTGGGTGGAGTACAACCCGGCGCACGCGCCAAAGAACCAGTTCGGGCACGCAATCCTCGTGGAGCGGATGCAGTGCAAGTGGCACGCCACAGGGGGCTCCTATACTTTTGAGGATCTCACGCTGCCCGCGTTCATCAACGCCCAAACGACCTCAATGCTGCAACGCGCTTACAGCGCGCTTCAATACGACCGGGCGGAGGGAAGGACGTCAAAACTCTCGCTGGTGACTAACCATCGCATCTGTGTCGACGACCCACTGCACATCCTGCTACGCATGAAGTCGTTTACCCTGAACATTGAGAAGATGTTCACAGGCAAGACCAAGCACAGCGCGATGTTCCTGTTGCGGCAATTGTGGATGTCGCACCTGGGCATCGACGAGGCAGAATTGCGTGCCTTGGGCGTCGCGCTCAGCCTCGCGCACACGAGCGATTCGCTCGACATGCTACGTGATCGCTTGGACGTAGTGTGCCGGCTTGCGGGACTGAAACGACCTGATCCGAATTCGAGCAGCACGATCTACGACGGCAACGTCTTCGAGTGGGTTGGTCAGCGGAGAACCGAGTTCGATCGCAAGACATTTCGAGACAAATGCGGTGACGAGGGGCTGCTCGCAGCGCCGGAGAAAACGGTGCGTGTGTACGGAGTAAAGACTTTCGAGCATGCGTCCGATCGGCTCGAACTCGTCTGCGAGGACACCTTGAATATGGTGCCAGCGTTCGACGATCGTTTCATCCGCGATACGAATGCCTGGAAGGCATCGCTACTGCCTTGCCTAAAGGAGTTCCTGCTGAAGCTGCCGGCAGAAGACGGGCATCTGCGGTTGGCGATCGACGCGCACGCGACGATCGCGTTCGCAGCCGGTGCCGTGCTGGATACGAAGTCTGGCCGCATCATTGAGATCGTTCAGCGCTCGCCGACGCGCGTCGCCTGGTCGCCGAACGACCGGCCGTGTTCGCCTGCGTGGCCCATCTGGATTTTCGAAGAGGAAATCGTCTCCCATGAAGGGCGGGGGACGGCGTGCGCGGTTAGCATTACGCGGGATACCGCGCCCATGGTGCGTCAGTATGTAGCGCAGAAGCTGCCAGGTCTTCGTCGTGTGTTGATCGCCAGGCTCAATGTCGCCAGTGGGCAAAGCGTGGTTGAGTGCGGCGCGCATGCGAATCAGCTTGCCGAGATCCTAGCCGATCGCCTCAAGAGCGATCGCGAGGACGATTCCGAGCTCCTCATGGAGCGTGTGCATCTCTTCGTAGCCGCGCCAAACGCATTCACGTTCTTCCTCGGTCGACATGTTCAGATCTTGAAGCCGGTAACGCTTTATGAGTTTGATTTTGGACGCGATCGTCATGGGTCATATGAGCCTTCGCTGCGGTACCCCGACATCGAGCGACCCTGATAGAGACCGATCCGCAGGTAAGATGAACGAGTAACGCCCCACCTCGGCAGGTAACACCTTGTATGGCCAGCACATCAGAAAGACGGCCGACCCAGAAATTCAGTGCCCGGTGCGGGAGGATGGCAACCCACTGCTGCATAGTTGACACAGGCCGTGGAAGGTTGAATGACAGCAATGGGCTGCGGATTCAACCGGTGGATGCAAGCGTAATAATTGGCCAGCTATTCACGAACACTTGACCATGTTTTCTGTGACGAGCGGGCGGGAAACTCTTAAAAATCAACAGTGGAATTGGCCGACTTACTTGGAACTCAACACATGATGAACGATCTGTGCGAGCACATCTACGGCCTTCGGAATGTCCTGGGCACGGGTATTACCGTAACCAATGACGAGCCCGCAATCCTGGTTTGCCGGTTTGATGGCGAACGACGAAAGTGCATGCACACCAATCCCTTGCGAGCGAGCTCTTTCAACTATCTCCCGGTCATCAACTCCAGCAGGTAGCCGTATCGTCAGATGGACCCCCGCATTGCCGCCAAGAATTTGGGCTGGCGCAAAGTGCGCTGTCAGCGCATCGCGCAGCACCTGTTGGCGTCCACGGTAAAGGCGCCGCATACGCCCCAGATGTCGCCCAAACTCTCCTCTTTGCATGAAGTCCGCCAGAGCAAGCTGCTCAAGTCGATAGCCGCCGCGTAGGAGTTCACGTAATACAACGTGGGCCTGCTGGATAATGCTTTTCGGGAATACTACAAAGCCTATCCTCAAGGCCGGAAACATCGTCTTGCTAAAGGAGCCGACATAAAGGACCGGCGCATCGGCCACCAGCCCCTGCATGCTGGCTATGGGTTCACCGGCATGTCGGAAATCACCATCGTAATCGTCTTCAATAAGCCAAGAACCCAACTTTCTAGCCTGAGAGATAAATTCAAGCCTCCGAGCTACAGACAGCACGGCACCAGTGGGATATTGATGAGCAGGCGACGTGTAAATGAACTTGGGCGGATAGGCATGCCATGCCTCCATCGGCGCGACAATGCCCTCGCTGTCCACAGGCATCGGTACCGTCTGCAGATCGCCGGAATAGAACGCCGCTCTCGCACCACGATAGCCAGGGTCCTCTACCCACACAATATCGCCGGGGTTCGTCAATAGGGTAACGCATAGCACGAGCGCCTGTTTCGCACCCTCAGTGATGACGATTTGAGAGGCGTCACAACGAACGCCGCGTGCAACGCGCAAATGTGCAGCAACAGCCTCGCGCAATGCAGGCTCTCCTGTCGGTTCTCTGTACCCTAGCGAAACGGGTTGTATCCGCCCAATTGCACGATCCAACGAACGGCGCCATGCAACCAGTGGAAAAGCATCAAGTGCTGGCATACCTGGCGACAGTAGCGCAGCCGAGCTCGACGGGGTGCGAATCTGCGCAAACGGCTCCAGTCGTCGGGCAAGAACCACGGGCGCCACATTGGCGCCTTGGCCTGTCTCGGTGTAGTCCGGGGGGCTCGCCAGCGAGGCCACTCGCGTGCCTTGCCGGTCGGCCAGCACGTAGCCTTCCGCGGCCAAGTGGTCATACGCCGTTATCACGGTATTACGTGACACACCAAGTTCTTCGGCGAGGGATCGAGACGAGTCAAGCAACGAGCCAGCAGGCAGCCGCCCAGACAGGATTGCCTGCTGCAAGCGCCCTATCAACTGTTTTTGCAGGGAAATGTGTTCGCCCGTCTGGGTGACCGCCCCGGGCATCAAGGGGCCGGTGATGTCGATCATAATCGTGGATCTAAAAAAGTACGCTGAGTTGGATCTTTTAAAAATACCACGCTTTGACTATCTTAGGAGTGACCAAGCCACCTCACACCAACCCAGAACCATATGTTTCTCCTACTCAAGTGCCTTCTTGGAGCTTTGGCTGTTCTTCTCATTGCACTGCTTTCGAAAGCTCGTAATTTCTACGTCGCAGGTCTGGTGCCTTTGTTCCCCACTTTTTCCTTGATCGCACATTACATCATCGGCAGCGAGCGTTCCCCCGCTGATCTGCGCGCAACCGCACTATTCGGACTGGCGTCTCTTCTGCCCTACGCGGTCTATTTGGGATCGGTCTATCTTCTTGCCGCGCGTATGTCGCTCCCAGCGACACTGTCACTGGCCACGATTGCCTGGTGCAGTTCTGCCGGGCTACTTCTCGTGCTTTGGCCGAGATAACCACAGGCTCATACCGACAAGCAACCTCGACCGTTTGTGCAAATCCGACGTCGTACAGGTCGTCATGCAGCCTCTTGATCTGCTGAGACAGCGGCACCTCGAAGAAGCGGGTTTCGATCTCCAGTTCTTCTTGCCAGCACAACGTAAGAGGTACTGGAAATCGCGACCGCGTAATGCCATTTGACAATGCAATGCGCAGCCACGGCAGCGCCTCGGGAAGATAGCACCAACGCACGGCCGGCGGTTCCTAGGGGTTATGCCAGCCAGCCGGGAGCCTTTCGCCAAGCACCTAGTTGGTTGCCTTCACCATTGAAGTTTTTCATAACGCCTCCCCGATTCATTTCGTATCGTTCAGGACAGCTTGGGTCGGTGAACGGATTGATGTACTTGTGTCCTCATTGGGCGATTTCAGACGAACAACACCAAATACGACCATCGCCAAACCCACAAGTTGGGCCACAGACAGCGGCTCGCCTAAAATTATCCAAGCTGCAAACACGGTCAATACCGGCCCAAGAGTCCCAAGCGCCGCTGCCTGGCCTGCTCCCATACGTTGAATCGCCAACGAAAGCCACCAGATCGGCAATACCGTTGAGACCGCTGCCATCAAGGCCGCATAAATCCAGATGGCGACAGGAAGCCCCGTTGCTGAGGCTAGTCGTCCGAATAGCAGAGAATGAGCCAACACCATGAAACATGCAGCACTCCCAATCAACCCAGTCAATCGCATTGACCCAACCCGGGCAACAATGTTGCCGGTCCCGATGTAATACAACGAATATGTCACCGCACCGGCAAACACCCATGCGGCACCAACGACAATATCTGCATGGCCTCCTCTTTGCTGAAGGTCATGCGCAAACGCGATCGACAAGCCGATATAACAGATTGCCAGAATCCGCCACACCCGCCCTTCAGGCCAACGCCTCTTCTGAATAGCTTGCATCAGCAGCACCATCGTTGGGAACAAAAACAGGATCAATCTCTCTAGGCCTGCAGAGATATAGTGCAGGCCTTGAAAGTCGAACAGGTTCGATAAGTAATTGCCCAACAAGGCCAGCAGCCACACACGGAGTCCGTCGGCCCGTGTCAGCGGTGGTTTTGCCTCATTACGGCTTCTATGAAGCAACCAGAGAAACAGCGGCAATGCAAAACTCATGCGCATTGCCAGCAACGTGAGCGCGTCTACTGGCCCAGCTTGGTAGGACAGCTTGACGAAGATAGCCTTGAACGAAAAACCAGCTGCGGATAGGATGGCATAAAGGCGCCCATCTCGTGACAGGCAGGCCAAGCGGTGGCGAATACTAGACACCGGGACATGCAAAGAATGACGGCGAGTCACAGAATAACTCTAATCACTTTTACGACTCGGATCTTCCTGCACGATAAAATCGGCAAGCCGCCTGATTTGTTTGCCCTGTGCATCAAAATTACTGGCATCAAGCCACTGGCTATAGGCGGACTGCAATGCGGGGTACTCGCTATCAATGATTGAATACCACGAGGTATCACGATTTCGCTGCCTAGTGACAACAGCCTGACGAAAAATCCCTTCAAACTTGAAACCGTAGCGCAGTGCGGCAGCCCGTGAAACTGCATGCAGCGAATCGCACTTCCACTCGAAGCGGCGATAGCCCAGTTCTTCAAAAACGTATCTCATCAGCAGCGACACAGCTTCCGTCGCGAGACGGGTACGTTTCATGCGTCGAGAGTAAGTGACGCTGCCCACTTCAATAACTCCGTTTGGCGCATCAATACGCATAAGGGCGAGGGTGCCGACTGCCCTGCCATTAGCCAAGTCGATAATGGCGTGATGCATCGGGTCTGCCAGCTTTACGGCTGCGGCCAGATAGGTTCGATAAGCCTCGAAAGTGTCGAATGGCCCTGCAAAGAGATAGGTCCAGTCACGCGCATCGGGAGCGTCACGGTATGCCTCGTAGAGATCGGCTGCATGGCGCTCAACGTCAATACGTTCGAGCCTGCAATAGCGACCTACAAGCGGTTGGGCACCGGGAAGCTGTGCTCCTTGCCAGCCCGGGAGGGCTGCGCCAATTGGCTGCTGGAATTCGTTCAATCTAGATGTCACGTCGTTCACCTGGCTCTGGGTTGGTCCAAATTAATGCTTATGAGCTCCCAAGGTAAGCCAAACGTGGTATTTATAAAAGATCCAAATAAGCATATTTTTTTAGAACCACGATAATGATTGACATGATCGGTCCCCTAGCGCTTGGTGGCTTTCGTAGATCGCGTCCTTGATCCCTTCATCCGACAGGCCGAAGCACACCTCTGGGCGATATATATGCGCAGCATGTGCCCCACTCCGATCGGCGGGGGATTGATCAGTATTTCCTTAGAGTGGCTGGCATTACTGCTGCTCCCAGACGAGAAGAGATCGCGCTGGTTTCGACCAGTTCGAACCGCAATTCCCGACGATCCACGCCAGCAGACTCCCTCCTGTCTGTTTCCGAAGATATAATAAACACGATAGACTACGCGCCTCCCAGGGCATTAAATCGGCGTAATTATGTCGTAATGTTATGACAGAAGGGGCAAAAATATGTTGAAACATAGGCAGGTGGCGGCGTTCCGCACGGTCATCATCGGCGGCTCGATGTCAACTGCGGCTGACATATTGGGAATCTCGCAACCTGCGGTAAGCCGTTTGATAAGGGATCTCGAATACGAAACCCGCCTTGATCTGTTCGAGCGCTCCGGCAACCGCCTCGTTGCGACTGGCGACGCAATGGCGCTTTACCGTGAGGTAGAACGTTCGTTTGTCGGCCTTGAGCGGATCGCGGGCCTGGCGCGTGATTTGCGGGAAAGGCGCGGCGGATCGCTGCAGGTTGCGGCGTTGCCGGGCTTGGCAAACGGTTTCCTGCCAGCCTTCGCGGCAGGCTTCCTCGCCAAAAGGCCGTCCTTGAACCTGTCTCTACATGGAATGAATTCGCATTTCGTCCTAGAATGGGTCGCCACCGGCCATTGCGACCTCGGCATTGTCGAGAACACCCAACTGACGAACGTCACGATTGAAGAACTGCCACCGTGCGACATGGTCGCCGTGCTCCCCCTGCATCACCGGCTTGTGGAGCGTGAGCGAATTGTTCCGGAGGACTTCGATAACGAGGATTTCATCTCCCTCATTCAGCCGTCCGTCATGCACGTTATGGTCGACGTAATCATGCGCGAGCGCGGCATAGTCAGGCGCATCAAGGCCGAAACGCCGCTGTCGATGATCGTGTGCGGCATGGTTTCGGCCGGTTTCGGCGTCTCGATCGTCGATCCGTTTACAGCCGATCGATACTCTTCCTCTCTGGTGGTGCGGCCGATCGATCCGCCGATCCCGATCAATTGGACAATGGTGCTTCCGAGGCACATTAAGGCGTCTTCGATCACCAACGAGTTCATCACCGAGTTCAGAAGCAGCTATTGCGACTTTCTGGCGCAAAAATCAACCGCTGCGCGAATGGTCTAGAGACGTATGATTCCGTGCGATCTTAACGGCCTGTCCGCGCACTGTTGAGAATCAGAATTCGACATCCTGCCCGAGCCCTTGAGCCATGGCAGCATCCACCGCAATGGATGCAACCGCTAGGTCCTGCAACGCAACTCCGGTACCGTCGAACAGGGTTATCTCCTGCGGCGAGGTTCGTCCCGGCGCCAAGCCGGCGATCACCGCGCCAAGCGGTGTGATGGCGTCCGCGTAGATCAGCCCCAGCGCTACCGCGTGCTGCACCTCGCCGATGGTAACGGACTGCTCGACTTCGTCGGCGAAGACGCGGGCGCGCAACAGGAGTGCGGGTTCTACCTCCTGCTTACCCTTAGTGTCGGTACCCATGCAGGCAAGATGCGTTCCCGGTCTGACGTGTTCGGAAAGCAGGGTCGGTGCGAAGCTTGACGTGATGGTGATAATGACGTCGGCCTGAGCCCCGAGTTCGGGCAAATCGACCGCCTCGAAAGGCAGACCGAGCTCGGCCGCTGTATCAGCGAGCCGAGTCAGCATTTCGGGGTGCAGGTTCCAACCGACCACTTTGTCGAACTTGCGGATGCGCGCAGCCGCGCGCATCTGGTAGGCAGACTGGAGGCCTGCCCCGATCATTCCGAGCACCCGCGCGTCAGGTCGTGCCAGGTGCTTGATCGAGACCGCCGAGGCGGCGGCGGTGCGCAGTGCGGTGAGGAGATTGCCGCCAACAGCAGCCTTGACGCGGCCGGTGTCGGGATCGAACAGCAGGACGGTCGATTGATGATTGGTCAGGCCCCTGGCCATGTTGTCGGGCCAATAGCCGCCGGATTTCAGGCCGAGCACGAGGCCGGCCTTGTCGAAACCCGATTTAACGCCGTAGAGTGCGTCGGCATGGCCGATCGTCTCTCGGATGACGGGGAAGTTGCGAGCCTCACCGCGCGCCATGGCGGCAAAAACACCCTCGATGGCCTCGAATACAGCACCTTCGCTTATTAGGCCGGCGACCAGGCGTTCCGGTACGATGATCATGAATTGACTCTCCAGGCACAATACGGCAACTGCACTGACGCGCCTCGCCGAAGTTAACTCAATACGCCTTGCCGCGCGCAGAGACGGGCCAGACCGTTTCGACCTTGCCGTTGCGCACGCCGACATACCAGTCGTGGACGTTGCAGGTCGGGTCGCAATGGCCGGGCACGAGGCGCAACTTTTCGTTGACCTTCAGCGTGCCCTTCAGATCCTCGATTACCCCGTGTTCGTCGCTGCACTTGATGTATTTCACGTCATCGCGGCCATAGATGACGGGCAGGCCGCTATCGACCGATTGCGCCTTCAGCCCGGCATCGCAGATGGCGCGGTCGGGCTTGGCGTGGCTCATCACGCTGGTCAGGATGAACAGCGCGTTTTCCCATTCGCTCTTGTCGATACGCTTGCCGTTTTGATCGAGAATGCGGCCGTAATCGGCGTCCATGAAGGCGTACGAACCGCATTGCAGCTCATTGTAGACGCCCGAGCCCGTCTCAAAATAATAGGAGCCCGTGCCACCTCCGGAAACGAGTTCCGGCTCCAGCCCGGCGGCCTCCAACCCTCCGACGGCGTCCTTGACCATAGCGATCGCCACATCGAGCTTTTCCTTGCGAGCTTCATAGCTGTCAATGTGCTGCATGGCGCCTTGATAGGCCTGGATGCCGACGAATTTCAAGCTCGGTGCAGCGTCCGCCGCCTTGGCGATCGCAACCACATCAGCCGTCGTCGTTACACCGCAGCGGCCGGCACCGCAGTCAATCTCAACGAAGACACCGAGATCAGTGCCGTGTCTCTGCGCCGCTGCCGACAACTCGGCGATATTGGCCAAATCGTCAACGCACACGATGATGCGCGAGCCGAGCTTCGGCAAACGAGCGAGGCGATCAATCTTGGCGGGGTCGCGCACTTGGTTCGATACCAGCACGTCCTTGATGCCGCCGCGCACGAAGACTTCCGCCTCGCTGACCTTCTGGCAGCAGACCCCGACCGAGCCGCCCAGCTTCTCCTGCAGTTTCTGCACGTCGACCGATTTGTGCATTTTGCCGTGGCTACGGTGTCGCATGCCATGGGCCTTGGCGTATTCGCCCATCTTCTTGATGTTACGCTCCAGCGCGTCGAGATCGAGGATCAGGCAGGGCGTCTGGATCTGGGATTCGTCCATGCCAGGGATCGCCGGCACGTCGAAGCCGACATCGAGTTGGTCAAGTGGGGTTATCGCGTTCATGCTGTTCTCCTTAATTCCACGGTAGCTTTTCGAGATCCACGTTTCCGCCGGTGACGATAATACCGACGCGCTTGCCGGCGAACAGGTGGGGGTTCTTCAAGATAGTCGCCAGCGGCACGGCGCTAGACGGCTCCATGACAATCTTCATG
>JACZKY010044049.1_pt1 | contig 22442 bp, 20 predicted proteins | sample 8237611 | NCBI WGS metagenome assembly JACZKY01 (sample SAMN16148055, study PRJNA663545) | marine sediment metagenome | biome: sediments and biomass from bioreactor inoculated with such sediments; feature: coastal sediments; material: methane- and iron-fed bioreactor; isolation source: Bothnian...
CCGAGGGGCAGGGCGCCCCGGCGCTGGCGGCCGGCGCCATGCAGGTCGCGGCCTCGCTGGCGCCGCAACGCACTGACGTGAGTCTCGCTGCCTTCTCCTTCTGGCTGCGCCACGACGACGTGATGCGCTCCTTGCAGGCCGGCAGCGTCGCGCTCACCCGCTCGCCTGAACTCGCGCCCAAGCTCTACCCGATCTTCCTCAAGCTGATGGCCTCGCCGCAGTCTGATGCCGCCTTCCGGGCGGTGCTCAGCACGCCGCTGCCGTGGTGGCCGGGGTTCTTTAGCTATGTCGCCGAGCGGGCGCCCAACGCCGCGGTGCTGCGGGTGTTGCATGCGCTGCAGGCGAGCGGCCCGAACGCGTTCGACGAACCCCAGCTGCGGGTCTATCTCGACCGCCTGTTCCACGACGGCAACTGGCTGGAGGCGTATTTTGTGTGGCTCGATTCGCTGCCCCCGGCGAGCGCGGGCTTCTCGAGCGAGCTCTACAACGGTGGCTTCGAGGAGCCAACCCGCAACCTCGGCTTTGAGTGGACCGACCAGCCCTTGAAGGGTGTGCTGGTGGGCTTCGACCCCACCTACGGCACCACCGGGTCGCGCGCCCTGCACGTCGTCTTCCAGGGTCTGCCGGCGCGCTGGCGACACTTCAACCAGTACCTGATGCTGGCGCCGGGCGACTACCACCTGCGCGGCCGAGTGCGGGTCGACAGCCTCCAGGCCGAGCGCGGGGTGCAATGGAACATCCGCTGCATCGGCGCCACCGAGCCGCTGGCGGTGACCGATCGCTTCAAGGGTAGCGAGCCGTGGCGCCATTTCAGCGTCTCCTTCACGGTCCCGGCCAGCGGTTGCGCCTCGCAGGACCTGCGCCTGGCGCTGGTTGGCGCGGCGCAACTCGACTTTGTCGCCAACGGGCAAATCTGGTTCGACGACCTCGTGGTGGTCCGCCAGTGAACGTCGGCGCGCGTTCATCGAGATCGCGACCGTCGGTCGGACTGACGGACGGCCGCCTTTTCCATAGCCCTCACCCGGATGAGGGATTGACTACCCTACCGCGTGCCTCTACCGTGTCAGGTTATGACCGACTCCTAACGGGGCCGATCACTTGCGCGTGGCAGTTCCAGGAGATTGTCAGGATGAGTTTGAAGATTTCACCCCTGTTGTTGGCCGTGGCGCTCGGCGCCGTAAGCGGAGCGCAGGCTGCCGAGAAGATCGTGCTGGCTTCGCTCGGTGATGTGAACGGCAAGGTAATGATCAACCAGGGCCGGGGCTTCGTTGCCGCGCGCCCCGGCATGGAAGTGAGCGTAGGGGATCGCGTGATCGCGCTCGAGGGCGCCAGCGCCAAGGTGGTCTACAAGGACGGCTGCGTCACCAGCCTCAAGGAACGCAACCTGCTGCCGGTGGACGCCAAAGGCTGCGCCACCCGGCCGCTGGACCCCAACGCGGAGGTGGTCAAACTCGCGCAGGCCATTGGCGCCGGCGGCCCGAAGACTGATACCCCGCCGAGCGACAAGCCGCTGCCCCCGCCCGTGGTGGAAAGCGGCATGTCCACCGGCGCCATGATTGGTTTTGGGGTGCTCGGCCTGGCCATGATGGGCAGTGCTGGTGGTGGTGGTGATTCCAAGCCGATCAGCCAACAATAGAATGCAATCGCTCGCGACATCGCCTTGACGGATTTGCCGAGGAGTTCTTGATGAACATCACCACCCGCCCGATCCTGATTGCCGCCGCCATCGCCGCGCTCGTTGCTGCGACCGGAGTCCAGGCCGGGGAGCGTGTGGTGCTGGCTTCGCTGGGCGATGTCAGCGGCAAGGTGATGATCAACCAGGGCAAGGGCTACGTGGCGGCGCGTTCCGGCATGGACGTGCGCGAGGGCGATCGTGTCATCGCGCTCGAGGGTGCGGGTGCGCAAATCGTCTACAAGGATGGCTGCGTCACCAATCTCAAGGAGCGCAACCTGCTGCCGGTAAGCGCGGGCGGCTGTGCCGCCCGGCCGCTCAATCCCGACGGCGAGGCGGTGAAGCTGGCACAGGTGGTCGGAACGGGCGGTACCAAGCCTGATTCGCCGCGCGGCGACAAGCCGGCGCCGCCTCCCGCCAGCGAAACCCCCTGGCTGCAGATAGCCGGAGGCGTTGGAGTGGTGGTCGGCGCGGGCTGGCTAATGAACAACATCGACGACAAGCCGATCAGCTCCCAGTGAGCCGAAGGCAGTAACCAGACCGTGACCGAACAAGTACGCCGCGCCCGTTCCGGCGCGGCGTTTTCCTTTCCCCTGCTGGTTGCCGCGCTGCTCATCGTGGCGCCGCTCTTTCGCGCCGGCAACCGGCCGCTCCCGCTGCTGGCGCTCGAACTGCTCGGGCTCGCCGTTTTCGCCGCCTTCGCACTGCACCGGGTCGCGCCCTGGGCCGGGCTCAGCGCTGTCGAGCGCATTGCCCTGATCCTGCTGCCGGCGATTCCGCTACTCGCGCTCGTGCCGCTACCGGCCGCCTGGTGGGCGTTGTTGCCGGGCCACGCACTCTATGCCGATGCGCTCACGCTGGTGGGCGACACCACCGCCTGGCGCGGCGCCTCGCTGGTGCCATGGAGCACCCAGGCGAGCGGACTCGCCCTGCTCCCAGTGCTGGCGGTGTTCCTGGCCACCCGGGCGTGCTCGGAGCGCCAGCGTGCCCGGCTGGTGTTCCTGATTCTGGCGCTGGCCGCGCTCCAGGCGCTGCTGGGGCTGGTGCAGTACGGCACCCAGGATCCGCTGCTGTATCTAGGCATGGAGCCGTCGGCCAACGCAGTGGGCACTTACCCCAACCGTAACCACTTCGCCGGATTGTTCGAGATGGCCTTCCCGCTGGCGGCGGCGTTATTCGCGGCCAACTTCGGCCACGATGTCCACGCCCAGCGCCGCTATCACGGCCATGGGCTGCGCGCGGTATTCGCCTCGGTCGGCGCGACGCAGGTCAACCGCTACCTGGTGTTCATGCTGCTGCTGGTGCTCTTTGGCGTGGCGGTGGTGTTCTCGCGCTCGCGCACCGGCATCACGCTGCTGATCGTGGGCATCGTGGTCAGCGCCCTGGCGTTTGCGCCGCGCCTGGGCGGCAGGCACAGCCTGCGCACGGTCAGCGGGGTGATGGTGCTGCTCATCAGCTGCGCCGCCGCCATCGGGCTGGTGCCGGTGCTCGAGCGCTTCACCCAGGCCGACCCGATCGCTGATTCCCGCTGGAGCATCGCCCAGGCCACCATCAAAGGCATCGGCACCTTCTTCCCGCTGGGCGCCGGGCAAGGGACTTTCCCCGAAGTGTTCCGGCGTTTCCACCCCGGCGACGTGCCGCTCTTTGTCAACAGCGCCCACAACGACTACCTCGAGTGGCTCTTCGACGGCGGCGCACTGGCGGGGCTTGCGATCGTGCTGGTGGCGGCGCTCGTCGTACTGCGCCTGGCGCGCACGGCGCGCATGGACGGCTGGCCGCGCGATCGTTACCTGCGCATCGGCGCGGTGATCGGCATCGCGCTGATCGCGCTCCACAGCCTGGTGGACTACAACCTGCGCATTCCCGCCAACGCGATGCTGTTCGCCTTCCTGATGGGGCTGTTGTTCGCGCCGGAAGCAGCGTTCACCGAAAGCCGGTCAGCGGCGCGGCGCGGCGGCTGGAAAGCTGAATCCGATGACGGGCTTGCCGACGACCGTGCCGAGCCGACCGTGCCATCGGCGACACCACCCAGCGGGGCGCCGTCCGCAGCCCCGCTCGCGCCAGACCTCCCCCCGGCAGCGCCGAATCCGTTCGCGCTCTGATCCGGCGGCGGCGCGGTCAGGCGCACTCCCGAACGGACACTCGCCGTTCAATGTCCTGGCGCGTTGGCAAGGTCTTCAAGTCGTAGTTGGCCTGCATCAGCAACCAGGAAGCGGCGTCCCCACCGAAGTGCTTGGCCAAGCGCGCCGCCGTGTCTGCAGTGACCGAACGGCGCTCATTGACTATTTCGTGGATGCGGGTAGCAGGTACACCCAGCGCGACTGAAAGGGCATTGACACTCAGCTTGAGCGGCACGAGATAGTCCTCGCGCAGGACCTCGCCCGGGTGTACGGGGCGCATACCATTGACGGGACGTGCCATCTTCACTCCTTCAGTGGTAGTCCACGATTTCGACGTCGCCCGGACCAACCGAACGCCAGACAAAACAGATGCGCCACTGATCGTTTATTCGGATGCTGTATTGACCTTTGCGATCGCCTTTGAGCGCTTCCAGGTGGTTGCCAGGCGGTGCCTTCAGGAATTCCAGCGTCTGCGCCGCGTCCAGCTGCGAGAGCTTGCGTTCTGCGACAGCTGCGAAAGCTCTGAACCGCTGGGGGCTCCTGCCCTCGTAAAGCGCCAGCGTGTCCTTGCAGTTGAACGACTGGATCATGTTCGATGGTATTACGCGAGACGTAATATGACAAGAGGAGATGCAACTTCCGCTACCTTTCCCCCGGCACCGACCGTTCGTCAACCCCGACCAATGGACGAGGCGTTTGCTCTTGACGCCGACCCGGGGCTGCGGTTGAATCTGCGTTCAATGCCTGAACGCAATACCAAACCAAAAGTCTCACCCAAAGTGTCGGCCGCAACCGACTCGGGGGCAGTTGCGCCCGAGAGCCCCGACGCGGCCACCGAGACCCACCTGCAGCTGCTGCGTTTGCTCGAAGCCAATCCGGAGCTCTCGCAGCGCGAGCTGGCGCAGGAGCTGGGCATCAGCGTGGGCAAGATCAACTACTGCGTGAGTGCGCTGCTCGCGCGCGGCTGGATCAAGGCGCGCAACTTCAAGAACAGTCGCAACAAGCTCGCCTACGCCTACCTGCTCACCCCCAGCGGCATCGAGCAGAAAGCCGCCCTCACGGTCAACTTCCTGCGCCGCAAGATCGACGAATACGAGCAGCTGCATCGCGAGATCGCCCAATTGCGGGCCGAGGCCGGCGCGGCGGCCCTGGGCGAGGACGCCGGCAGCGGCCCAGCCAGCCGGACACCAAACCGCCGCAGCACCGACCTGCTTGCCGGGAGAGCGAAGTGAGTACTTCCTGGTACGCGGTCTTCTGCAAGCCGCGCGGCGAGGCGCTGGCCGAAGCCAACCTGTCGCGCCAGGGCTACGCCACCTACCTGCCGCGCGTGGCGAGCGAACGGCGCAAGGCGGGCAAGTGGGTGGCCAGCACCGAGCCATTGTTCCCGCGCTACCTGTTCCTCTCGCCGCGCGACGACGGCCACAGCCTGGCGCCGGTGCGCTCCACGCCGGGCGTGACCGGGCTGGTGCGCTTCGGCGTGCAGCCGGCGGTGGTGCCGGCGGAGCTGATAGCGGAATTGCGCGCCTGCGAGGCTGCTGCCAGCGGCGCGCAGGCAGCGAGCGGCGTTGCCGCGCGTCAGGCCCGACGCGAGCTCTTCGCGCCCGGGGCACTGGTGAAATTCATGTCCGGCCCGTTCACGGGCCTGGAAGGCGTTTTCGGCAAGGCGAGCGGCGCGCAGCGCGCCATCGTGCTGCTGGAGTTGCTCGGCAGGATGCAGGACGTCAGCGTCGAGCGCGACTGGATCGTGCCGGCGGCGGCGTGAGGAAGCAGAGGGAGCAGGCAGCGAGGAAGTAAGCAGCAAGCAGTAGGCAATTGAGGACCGAGCAGCACCGCCGGCCAGGCCCCGCAAGGCGCCTGGCACGGCGGTAGCGTGCCTGAAGGAGTACACCAGCCCCAATTGGAAGGCGATGGCCGGAGTATCACAATAGTGCTACAGTGCCTCAATAATGACGGAGGTCAAACATGAGCACCACCACCATTCGCATCGAAGACGAGTTGAAGGCCCGCGTGGCTGCCGCCGCTGAGCATACCGGCAAGACGGCCCACGCCTTCATGCTCGACGCCATTGCCCAGACGGTCGAGCAGGTGGAACTCGACGATGAGTTTCATCGAATCGCGGACAAACGCTGGGCCAGGGTCTTGGCCACCGGGAAGACCGTGCCCTGGGATAAGGCGAAGAACTACCTCGAAGCACGCGCACGCGGCGAGCGCGCTCGCAAGCCGGCGGCACGTAAATTGGGAAGTTGAAGGATCGATATGGCTCGGATCGAGCTGGCACCCGAGATCTTCGATGACTTCGAGCGCTTCTTCGAGCACATGGCCGAGTTCGAGATCGGGGATGCCACCGAACGGATCGGCGAGATCATCCGGGCCGTGCAGATCCTGGCCGATAACCCGATGATCGGTCGGGCAGTCAGGGGTGGCAAAAGAGAGCTGGTAATCGGGCAGGATTCGCGGGGTTACGTCGCGCTGTATCGTTTCGTGCCTGACATCGACACCGTCTTTGTGCTGGCGATTCGCAATCAGCGGGAATCAGGGTTCAAGGGCAAGACATAGGGATAGGGGATAGGAACGCAAATGAGAAAGCTCTCCGAAGTAAAGCTCGCCATCATCGGTCTCGGCTACGTTGGCCTGCCGCTCGCCGTCGAATTCGGCAAGAAGCGCTCGGTCACCGGTTTTGACGTCAACGCCAAGCGCATCGCCGAGCTCCAGGCCGGCGTCGATCACACGCTCGAGACCGACGCCGCCGAACTGGCCGAAGCGAAGCACCTGACCTGCACCACCGACGCGGCGAAGTTGAAGAAGTGCAACGTCTTCATCGTCACCGTGCCCACCCCGATCGACGAGCACAAGCGCCCTGACCTCACGCCGCTGATTCGCGCCAGCGAAACGGTCGGCAAGGCCTTGAAGCGCGGCGACGTGGTGATCTACGAATCCACCGTGTATCCCGGCGCCACCGAGGAAGACTGCGTGCCGGTGCTCGAGAAATTCTCGGGCCTGAAGTTCAACGTCGATTTCTACTGCGGCTACAGCCCCGAGCGCATCAACCCCGGCGACAAGGAGCACCGCGTCACGACGATTCGCAAGGTCACCTCCGGTTCCACCCCCGAAGCCGCGGACCTGGTGGACGCGCTCTACAACCAGATCATCACCGCCGGCACCCACCGCGCTGAGTCGATCAAGGTGGCCGAAGCGGCCAAGGTGATCGAAAACACCCAGCGGGACCTCAACATCGCGCTCATCAACGAGCTCGCGGTGATCTTCAACCGCATGGGCATCGACACCGAGGCGGTGCTCAAGGCCGCGGGCAGCAAGTGGAACTTCCTGCCATTCAGGCCCGGGCTGGTGGGCGGGCACTGCATCGGGGTCGATCCCTACTACCTCACGCACAAGGCGCAGGCCATCGGTTACCACCCTGAGATCGTGCTCGCCGGCCGGAGGTTGAACGACAGCATGGGCGCCTACGTGGTCACCCAACTCGTGAAGGCAATGACCAAGCGCCGCATCATGGTCGATGGGGCGCGGGTGCTCGTGATGGGACTCACCTTCAAGGAGAACTGCCCGGACCTGCGCAACACCCGGGTGGTGGACATCGTCCATGAGTTGAAGGGCTACGGCGTAAAAGCCGACGTCCACGACCCCTGGGTTTCGGCCGAGGAGGCGAAGCACGAATACGGACTCGACATGGTCACCCGGCCCAGGCGCGGCAGCTATGACGCGGTGGTGCTAGCGGTGGCGCACGACCAGTTCAAGGCGATGGGTGAGGCGCAGATCAGGGCGCTCGGCAAGAAGGCGCACGTGCTCTATGACCTCAAGTATCTCCTAACAGCGGACCAAAGCGACCTACGGCTGTAGCGTCGGACGGGCCAAGGCCGGACCCCAATTGCCATCTGGGACCCCCGGGGACAACCTATCGCAGAATAGCCGCTTGAGCTAGAAGTACGTTAAATATCGGCTACATCATCTCTATGAGAGGCAATTCCCAAGTCAGTGGTGTCCTAATCCGAGCCCGATTGCAAACATTGGTCTACGCCGCGAAACTAGCGGGAGGCTATGAACTGAAACAATATGAGCAATATTGAATCGTCAAATATGGCGGCAGAGGGGGCATGGGTACTCGCTTCCCAGATTTCCTCAGTCGTGGGCACCTTGGCACTCATAAGAATCAATACTGAGCAATTAAACATCTCGCAATTCGGAGAGCTCGCCTTAGCCCTCACTGTTGCCACCCTATCTACGCAAGTTCTGATTGGAGGGAAAATTGCGGCAATTGGAAGATTCTATGCGATAGCTGACAGCAGAAACGACGTAGGCTCCTATCTCAACGCCTCCCTCAGACTAGTCCAGATAGCTACTGTTCAGGTTTCACTGATGGGCATAGTTGGTATCCTGGCACTAGTACTTAGTGGCCGTGGAGGATGGATTGGGCTACTTGCAGTCACGCTTCTATTTTCGATAATTTCTGGGTGGAACAGCGCATTTACGGCGATTCAAACTGCCTCAAGGCAGAGGCAAGACGTTGCTCACTACACCATTCTATTGGTAGTCGCCAGGCTTATTGCGGTCCAAGCGACCCTAATGGCATTCGGCGCGAGTGCGATATATGTTCTGATAGGATACGCGAGCTCCACGCTAGTCGTTTCACTCCTGCAATATCGGAAGATAGTAGGGCGAAATACGCAGCCAAACTCCGCTCTAGTCGGAGAACAAACAGACTGGCATAGGGATATGCAGTCATACGCCTCACCGTATCTAATTTGGACGTTCCTGATCTGGGCTCAACAGAGTTCGGATCGTTGGAGTTTGCAGCACTTTAGAAGTTTGGCAGACGTAGGGGCATATGCCGCACTATATCAAGTCGGCTACTCATCAATGACTATGATGACTAACATGGCGATTACGCTTTACGCTCCAATAATCTACGCCGAATCAAGCGCTAAGATAGGCTGTCAAGAAAGCGAGCGTGGCATGTCTCTTATAACGCAATTGCTCATATTTGGAGTTGCGGCAACAATTGTGTGTTCTCTGATCGCCGCCATCTTGCACAGAGAGCTACTCGGCCTTATTGTAGCTGAGGAATATATGAACAATTCACATTTGTTGCCATATATCATACTCTCCGGTGGGATTTTTGGCGTCAGTGAGGTCTTGCTTGTCAAGCTTCAACGGGAATTCAAAACCTTGGTCTTGCGCAAGTTAAAGGTTGCCACTGGATTATTCGGTATATGCGCAAACATAGTTGGGGCGAAATACTATGGATTGCCAGGTTTAGTGTGCGCCTCTCTAGCTTTCGCGGTGGCGAATTGCTTGAGTCTTTGGCTCGTCACACGGGAAACGAGGGGGTCCTGTAAATGGTCCTGAATTTGGGGGGCGGAAGAATTTCTAGAGCAATAGCTGCCGCCCGTAAGCTGGATGGAGCGCGGACTACTATATTGCCGATCCGGAGTGGTGAATTGAGGCGCGCCATAGGGAATAGCTCGTTCCGTTGGAACGATTATTCACAAATCAATTACCTGGCATACGATCGTTATATGACTGTGGGGAATGTGGCCATTTTCCGAGCCGTGTTAAATGAGCTTAATCGCGAGGGGTATCGGGGTACATTCGTCTACTACAATACACAGGATGTCTTACGGAACATTCTTACACCCCAGACGCACGCGTTTTGGAGGTTCGACCTTGACCGCTATGGTTTGATAAAGCGCGCCCAGTCAAAATTGTTGAAGGTAGCCGAATTTCGGTGTCTTGAACTGTACCTGCCAGTGGTCGTCGACTTGAAGAGCGAGAGGGATCTGCTATTCGCTCGGATTGCTGAGTCAATCGGGTTGCAAGTACCCAATGCTGGCAAGAACAGGATGTACATCCTGCGGATCTCCGACTTGACTCTATTTCTGGAATCTGTCTTGAAGCGAAGTATAGGTCCCGGTAGACACTTTCTATGGTCTAGTTACGAAACTCTAGAGAGCCTCGTTGGTGGGGGAAACGCCCAAGGCGGAAGTGCCGGACAATATCGTGCTACCAACGGGCCGTTTAACCTCACCAGACCAGCTGCGGCGGGGCTCAAGCTGGCAAAAGTGGGTAAGAGTTGTATGTCTACTCTCTACGTAACACTTTTCGGAGGCCGACAAGCTCCGGCCACTCAAGTGACGGCGATGGAGCCGAAGAATGTAGTGGAGCCAGTGAAATTCTTAACCCGTGACGAACACTTCTCCCTACATTTCGACTACCTCCCCCCGGAGGACATTAAGTGGGGCGACATTGTCCCCAGAATTGTCTCCCAGCCGGGCAATTGGCAAACGGCGAACAACTTAAACCCACCGAAAATATAGCGACTCATCCGGTGGTTAGAGGGGATTAAGTATCATGCAGTAAGCTAACAGCGCCTTGTCTCCTCAGAGATTACCATCCGCCAGAAGCAGACACCACAAAGGCCGATAGAGAAGCCGACTGCTAGCGGAGATTCACTACATCAGCCGAGACGAGGGTGCACCGAGTACAGATGAGACGCCTCGCGGCACGGGTGTCATGATTACTATCTCTTAGACCCTTGTGCAACATCTGACTGGCTCTAGGGTAGAAAACTAGATAATTCTTGTGGTCACGATGGATACCACGGAGACTTAGCGTGCGTGTTTGTATAATTGGATCAGGACCAGCGGGGTCAATCCTGGCTCTCGAGTTAAGTAAACAAGAGCACACTGCAGTCGTCCTAATTGACTGCGACTCCGTACGCAAGGACTTCACCAAGGGACTTGAGCTCGCAAAGATTGTCTCGCCCAACATCGCGCGTAGAAAAACCGTCGGCTACGGATTTGGAGGAACGTCAAATCTGTGGCACGGTGTATTGACTTGCCTCGACGAAGAAGATTGGGCCGCGGGCGAATATGGTCGATCAGACTGCTCTGAGATCAAAGAAGATCTGCAATTGCGCTCCCTCGAGCGATACTTCGGGCCCTTAGAGGAATTGTCAACGGCGTCCCCAGCAGTGAGCAGGAGCGCACTAAAAAACTGGATCGAACTCGAAGATCTATTACCCAAAAGATATATCGTGCAGCGGCGGCCCACCCGTTTCCGCCGACTAATCTTGGAGCGCTCGAATCAAGCCGCTGGAGGACTGGACCTCATCGAAAATGCCATAGCCCTAACGCTAAATCTGGGGGAGAACTCCCAAGTTGTGTCGGTGGAATATGTTGTAGATGGAATGAAACGCGTAAGCTCGGCCGATATCTTCGTCGTTTGTGCCGGCGCCCTGGAGACGCCGCGGATACTAAAGCAGTCCTTTGCGGGGACAAGGTTCGATAATGAGCTAGTAGGCGTGGGACTAATGGATCACCCATTCTGCGTAATTGGGGAAGTCACAATACCAAATTACATCATGTACCAGGAGCACGGCTTCACCCCTTGGTGGAAAGGGCGAAGTGCCCGAACCGGATACCGGGTGCCGCGGCACCTAAGGTCAGACCCAATCCTTAATCACTCCATTTTTCTCATGCCCCTGGTGGGGGGCGACGCTGAGGCCGTAAAGGATATGATGAATGCGATAGTATATGGGCACGGAGATATATTTAAGATCATTCGAAGGTCCGCCTTTTCGCTGAAGTTCTGGAGCGCCTTAATGACTCTGGCTGTTCGGAAATTCGGATTTCCCATTTATGTTCGGAGATTCCTTGTGTCGGTTCAGTTGGAGCAAACGAGGGCAGATTGTTCTAACGTAAAGATTTCGAACTTGACCGACAAATATGGCCGATTAATTCCCGAAATTACTTGGTTGCTAACTCCTAAATACAAGGCGGAGCTCGAGCGTATACAGACTCTGCTTGCCAGCCTGTGCAAGAATAGCGCCACCTTTAAGCCTCGGCCGATCAAGGACGCCGACCTCGAGCCAGGAGCCCATCATGCCGGGACGTGTCGGTTATCGCAGGAGCGTGAGAAAGGCGTTGTTGACTTGAACTTAAAGCATCACGACCTGGGGAATCTATTTGTCTGTGACGCGTCTATCTTGCCGAAAATCGGTAACGCTAATTTGACCCTTACCTTGGGGCTTTTTGCGGAGCGTCTTGCTCGTCATATAAGGACGATCAACTTGCCAACCTTCGGGGGCTAGATATTCAACTCCGTTTGAGACCTTATGAGCGCGCATCGGCGTTGTATCGAGTTGAATTTGCGGGGCGGTGTAAAGCTAACAAACGAAGTGCGGAGTTGAAATCAGTATGGGCTTGGGGTTGGGAGAGCGTTGCGACGCTTCGCCAAGAGAAGGCTACCTTGCAACGTTTTTCTCCTGCTTGGCGGAGTGCGGTCGGAAGTCATGAGTAGCCTGTGAGAAATGAAGCGATAATTGTCTGGCTCTTGGTAGGGCTTTGTGGCGCCGCCCTATTTGAGAACGGCGTGCTTCTGCCTATTTGGGGGAGTGTGCTTGGATTTGTTCTGGTTTCACTCTATTTGGCAGAGTTATTCCGCAGAAAGATATTGGGCGTTGTGACGCTGCTGTACTGGGGGGTGTTCGCACTCCCGTTTATACACCTTGTGCCGTACCTGTGGTTCAATTGGTCGGGGGCAGCACCGGTAACTATGTGGGGTTTGACCACGGTGCCATATATGCTGGATCGAGAGATCATCGAGCTAACCGGTATGATAGGTGTTATGGGGGGCGTCGGCTTTGCTTTAGCTATCTCGTTTATCCGAACTCCCAGAACGATTGGCGGTCCGCAGAGAGGAATGGGACAATTATCGATCCCGGTTTGGCTGTCATGGGCAGTCGTTGGAGTCGTCCTCTCTTCAATCGCTGCGCCGGATGAGACGCTATTTGGGGCAGCGTACACTACTTCGATGTCCTCCGCGGAAGTGTTGAATTTTGGCAGTGCTTGGATGATTTCGTATATCGTCCTTGCATTTTGTGCGTGTGATGCATTGAAGGAGTCTAGTGCGGCTCGAAAGCGTTTCAAACAGCGAGTGCTTGCCATTTTCATTATTTTCGTCACTCTGTTCCTGCAGCTCTTGCGGGGAGACAGGGCCATAGTGCCATTCTTGTTCGCCTTAGTCGTCCTCCATTTCTATTGGGGTAATCCAAGGATTATTTCTTCTAGATCATTCAAGATTCCAGTTAGATCAATTGCGATTACGGTGTTTGCATTGGTAGGGGTGTCTATGGTTGTGGGAGCAATACGTAGTGCCTTGGTTGGTGTGCACGACATCACAGGGTTAGCAAGATTGTTGGATGCGTTAACTAATGATAATGAAATTGGCTTGGGTAGCATGTTAAACGGCACATGGTCCGCGGTTCTGCTAACCCCGCTTTCCGTGGCTGGTGATTATCTCACGGGTAGACTACATTGGAAGTATGGACAGACGTATTTGGATCTCCTATTGTCTACTCCCCCGGGGTTCATTGCTGACGCCCTCGGCTACACACGGCCTATTGGTGTGGGGGCAGGTCCGGCATTTGAGATGCGGTATGGTCTTGGGGGTACTCATGCAAGCGTTGTTCCGTTCATGAATTTTGGCATTTGGGGCGCTCTTCTAGTCCCGGCGGCTTGGGCATATCTTGTGACTCGCATTGAGAGAGCGGTCCTCGGGAAACTTAACGCGCAAAATTTGGCTCTGCTTTTGACCATGGCCTTAGTCGCCCCACACTTTCTTTGGTACGGTGAAAAGTATGCAATCAGTGGCGCTATTATCTGGTGGGGTTTGGCAATAGCTTACAGAATTAGCCGGCGCCAACGGACCGGATCGGTCGGAATGTTGCCTAGGACGTAATATTCTCTTAAGCGGCATCGAGTTTGCTTTGACAAACGCTGCGCGATGATTCGGTGGGATGAATTCGCTCTGGCGGCCGTGGATCTTAGAGCGCTCGCTGCACTCGTTTTCTGTGATACGTTGTTTGAGTGTCGACGCGAGATGCCAACGCAAACTCCATTTATCTTGTAGGTATTGGGCCCGGAGAGATTGTTTGCGAGGCGGAGGCTTGCTAGGTTTGTGTAAATTAGGAAGAGCGCGAACTATCCCTGTGAAAACTTCGCGTTTCTTCGGACCGAGGGCCAGTTAATCGTGATTCAACGGACCCTAGTGGCGGGGCAAGATTCTAATTATGGATCTAGGTGGGTATGACAATTTCCCCTGCAGTTTCGGTGTTGATGTCTTGCTTTAATGGTGAACGCTGGTTAGGTGAGGCTATTGAGAGCGTTTTAGCGCAAACCTTCAAGGACTTTGAATTTGTAATTGTGGACGATGGTAGTACAGATAGTTCGTTCGCGGTCGCCGAGAGCTTCGCACGTAGGGATAGACGAATTGTCATCCTTAGAAAGCGCAACTCGGGCCTAGCGGATTCCCTGAACGCGGGTATTGCGCGCGTGCGCGGGCTTTGGGTGGCTCGGCTGGACGCAGATGACAGATGCGATCCGGAGCGACTCGGCGCCCAATATGAGTTGGCCGGCGAGAGCCGGCATCTTGTGTTCATAGGGACCAGTTCGGTAGAGGTCGATACTACGGGGCAAAGGCGAGGAAGCTTCCGATACCCCTTGGGACACGCAGCGCTACTTCGGAACTTGACAACCGTGCGGCGGTTTCCCGCGCATTCATCCGCCTTCATCAACGTGGAAGCGCTGCGATCCGTTGGCGGTTACCGGACCAGAATTCGCAGAGCGGAGGATCACGATCTTTGGCTTAGATTATCGGAAGTTGGCGAACTGGCTTGTATTGATCGCCCGCTGGTACAGATTCGTAAGCATAAACACCAGATCTCTCACGAAGCGGGCGGTTGGGCGCAACTCGTAGATTGTCGCGTAGCTACCGTAAGCTATTGGCTTCGTCGTATAGGCGCCGAAGACCCGGTAGAGGCTGATGATCCAACGTTTCAGCTCTTCCGAAGTTGGGTAGAGGAGAGGTGCACAGCGGCCAATTTGAAGGAATACGCGGAGTTTAGGTCCTCAATATCGGCTGGCAGGGTTTCTTCTAGAGCGTCGCCCATCTTGAACCCAAGAAATATGAAATTCGTCTTTCGCTATCTGCGGGAGCGCTCTATGGGAGAGGCTCTCACAGAAGGAATGGCGAGCGACTGGTTACGTAGGGGAAGAGTATGTGCGGAATAGTAGGAATTGCGGCGACCTTTACAGTAAGAGATCGTGGCTGGCTTGTTGCCGGGCGCGACGCCATCCGCCATCGCGGCCCAGATGGAATGGGAGAGTGGTGGTCCGCTGATGGTCAAGTTGGATTAGGCCATCGAAGACTGGCAGTGATCGACTTGACCGAGCAAGGCCACCAGCCAATGGCGAACGAAGACGGTTCGAACATGCTGGTTTTCAACGGGGAAATCTATAATTTCTTGACGCTAAAGTCTGAGCTGGTCAGCCTGGGACATCGATTCCGGTCTAATTCGGACACAGAAGTTATTTTGGAAGCCTATCAAGAATGGGGGATTGAATGCGTAACGCGGTTAGTAGGTATGTTCGCGTTTGCACTTGTCGATAATCGAAAGCGAATTGTCATACTCGCGCGTGACCGCGCAGGAGAAAAGCCGCTCTTCTATCATCAGAGTAACGGCACCCTTCGTTTCGGCTCGGAACTAAAGGCATTACTTGCCGATACAAGGCTTCCACGGCGGTTTAATCTACTAGCCCTAGATTGCTATCTCTCCCTTGGTTATGTACCTGGGAACCAATGCATTCTTGATGGATTTCGCAAACTACCAGCCGCACATGTTCTGACGTTCGATTTCCAGAACGGCGCGACGAAGCTGAAACGTTATTGGGCGTTGCCGGAATTACAGTCAAAGTGCGCCACGGGAAAGGAAGCCGAAGACGACTTGCTAGACGACCTAGAATTGGCGTTGGAGCAAGCCGTGTCACAACAGCTCGTCGCCGACGTTCCAGTTGGGATATTGTTGAGCGGTGGTGTTGATTCCAGTCTCGTAACCGCTATGGCATCGAGGGTGGCCTCGACTGTCCAAACCTTCACCATTCGGTTCCCTGGGCACAAGAAATACGACGAAACAGCACATGCTCGCCTAATAGCTAATCATTTTGGCACCAGCCACAATGAATTGGATGCCGAACCGGCGACAGTGGATTTTATCCCTCGCTTAGCGCAACAGTGCGACGAGCCCATTGCCGATTCCTCGATTATTCCGACCTATCTGCTAAGCCAGTTAGTTCGAAAGAAATGCACTGTCGCCTTAGGTGGTGATGGAGGTGACGAACTGTTCGGGGGCTACCCTCACTACAGCAGACTCTTGTGGATGCAGAGCCGAATGGGACTCTTGCCTCGTTGGATTCGTGAGGCTGTCGCATCAGGCTCTGAATATCTCCTTCCGGTAGGGGCTCGAGGACGCAATTGGCTACAGACACTGGGGCACGATCTTGAGCGCTCTACACCTCTAGTCGCAGCCCATTTTGACCAGAATTTCAGAGCCTCTATATTGAGTGAGGGCTTGCGCTCAGCAACGCGAGCCGAAGCCCATGTTGCCGCAAATGCACCCAAAGAGGGTGACTTGCTTCAGCGAGCCACTCGACTGGATTTCTCAAATTATCTAGCAGAAGACATTTTGGTAAAGGTCGATCGCGCGAGCATGCTAAATTCACTTGAAATGCGGGCCCCGTTCCTTGATCACCATCTTATCGAGTTCGCCTACTCGAGAGTACCGTCGCGGCTAAAGGCCACTTCGAGCGGCCGAAAGATTCTTCTTAAGCGCCTAGCCGCACGCCTTCTTCCCCGAGAGTTCGATCAACACCGAAAACAAGGTTTCTCACTGCCGCTCGCCAGTTGGCTCCAGTCCGGAAAATTCCGGGAATTTTTCGACGACGTATTGTTAGGGTCGGCGAATATTTACGATAAAGGCGCGATACAAACTCTCCTGCGACATCAAGATAAGGGCCGGAATAACGCTGAGCGCCTATTCTCACTAGTGATGTTGGAGGTATGGCGCCGAGAGTACAGTGTTAGCCCTTAATAAGAGAGCGGATAACAGCTGTTGTCTTGATGAGAACTCCCTACCGCTCGAAGTTCGCGATCTGCTAAAATATAGAAGAGAGTTTTGTCTCGAGTAACTGAGCCATCTAGATATCCACTGCAACCGCTCTTTGAGATGATGCTAGAACAAAAATATTGCAATGAGCTGAAATTCTATTCCATCTAACAGCGACTGTAGTGACTGATAAAAAACTTCCACACACATTTGACCTTATTCTAGGGATTGATGCGACCAATTTGCGCGAAGGCGGTGGTGTAACGCATCTCATTGAGTTGCTTGCCGCGGCCGAACCGCAAAAAAGCAACATAGCTCGCGTTATCGTGTGGGCTGGGATTCGCACATTAGACCAGCTTCCCAATCAGTCTTGGCTGTGCAAGGAGAACGCCCCGGCGCTTGAACGAGGTCTCATTAGTCGAACTTTGTGGCAGCTATTTCGGTTGCCATTTTTGTTGCGGCAACGGAAATGCGATCTTCTCTTCGTTCCAGGGGGTAGTTTGACCGGCCATTTTCGACCCGTCGTGACCATGAGTCGGAATCTTCTTCCCTTCGATACGCGCGAAATCGAGCGCTACGGTTGGAGTTTGTTCGGCTTAAAGCTCCGGTTGCTCCGTTTTTCGCAATCGTTGGCATTTCGACGAGGGGATGGAGTTATCTTCCTGACAGAATTCTCGCGGCGCGCCATTAGAAACGTCGTTGGGAAATTGCGGGGAAGGGATGTAATCATTCCCCACGGGCTGAATCGACGTTTCATTCAGGAGCCTAGAGAGCAACGAGATATATCACATTACAATGAAGTTGTGCCATATACGATAATTTATGTGTCTAGCATTGATTTGTATAAGCATCAATGGCACCTACTCAAGGCAGTTTCTGATTTGCGGGAAGAAGGGTTTCCCCTGACAGTAGATTTGGTCGGTCCTTGCACCAGGCGGGGGTTGACACGACTAGACGAGGCTCTCTCATGTCTTGATCCGAAACGAGAATGGGCTAGGTACGCTGGCAAAGTTCCATATGGCAAGTTGCACGATCTATACGCGAAGGCAGATTTAGGCTTATTCGCGTCCAGTTGCGAGAACATGCCGAACATATTGTTGGAAACGATGGCGTCCGGGCTCCCAGTTGCGTGTTCGAGTCGTGGTCCGATGCCAGAAGTACTGAGTGAGGCCGGAGTTTATTTCGATCCTGAGAGACCCGACGACATAGCGAGCGCAATACGAACTTATTTAGTGTCCCCTGAATTGCGTGCGGCAAAGGCGGAAGCAAGTTTCAAACGCGCACAACGATATTCTTGGGAGCGCTGCGCCGAGGCAACTTTTGGGTTTCTGGCGGAAATTGGGACAGCCTATCAGTATATGCAGGGAGGGATTGCTGCGGGTGATAGGGTGGTCTCCAAGGTCGACAGCAGGTTCGACTAAAGTTCAAGCGACAGTCAGATCTTTGCGGTTATGGCTGATGGTTCTACGAGAGAGATCTGGGAAAGTGCTGGCTTTTGTATGGTTGATTACCTCCATTTACGGGCTATAGATCGGCGAGGAGAGCGCCCGGCTCGCTAGCGCACGGCCAACTCCTAGGTGGGTGGATCGGGCGGTCGGATATCGGGCCACACAGACGCAGTTTCAGAATGGGATTCCTCTTGGAGGGTTGTATGAGGATTTTGATCCTTGGCGCGGATGGCATGCTTGGCCACCAGCTAGTAGCTAGCCTCAGAGGGCGTCACGAAGTAATCGGCACACTTCGGAGGGGCGAAGATGACTACCGCGCCATTGGAGATTTTCTACCCTCATCTAGGTGGCATGAGTTGGATGCCTCTAACGTTTCTTCCCTCGCAGATGCGATTGGAGTAATTGCTCCTGAAGTCGTTATCAACGCGATAGGTATCGTCAAGCAGAGCACCGAGTCCAAGAATGTGATTTCCAGTCTCGAGGTCAACGCGCTGTTCCCCCACCTTCTGGCAGAGGTGTGTCGCGAGGTGGGAGCAAGGTTGGTTCATCTCAGTACGGACTGTGTTTTTTCCGGGGCAAGAGGTAAATACGAAGAGGCAGATTTCGCGGATGCTAATGACCTGTATGGAAGAACTAAGTTCTTGGGTGAAGTGAGTGAAACTGGAGCTCTCACGCTCCGGACGTCAATCATCGGTTTGGAGCTTTCCCGCAAACAGAGCTTGATTGAATGGTTCTTGGCGCAGAAGGGTCCGATAAGAGGCTACCGGCGTGCGATCTATTCAGGCTTCACGACGATGGAGATGGCCCGGATTATCGAGCGCGTACTCCTTCATTCGCCGGAAGCGACCGGCGTCTATCACGTTAGCAGCGACCCAATCGACAAGTACACGTTGCTATGCCGGCTCAGGGACCGTCTTAAAAGGGCCATCGAGATCATTGCGGATGACGATTTCAGCTGTGATCGCAGTCTCCGCTCAGAGAGGTTTCGTCGCGATTTCTCCTATCAACCTCCCGAATGGGACGCCATGCTGGACGAATTGGCACAACAAATTGAGGCACGCCGGAAATGATTCTTACGGGCAAGGTGATCCTGATCACCGGCGGTACGGGCTCATTCGGGAATGCCGTATGGCGTCGTCTGAGCTCTTTGAACGTTCGCGAGATCCGCATATTTAGTCGGGATGAGAAGAAGCAGGAGGATATGCGTAAGGAGGTAAATGATCGGCGCCTCAAGTTTTACATCGGCGATGTACGTGAGTATTCCAGTGTGGCCGACGCAATGCGCGGGGTCGATTACGTCTTTCATGCGGCTGCGCTTAAGCAGGTGCCGTCGTGCGAGTTCTATCCGATGGAGGCAGTGCGGACGAACATTCTCGGAGCCGAAAACGTACTTAATGCAGCTATCGCCAACAAGGTCAGAAAGGTGGTCGTACTCAGCACCGATAAGGCGGTGTACCCAATCAATGCCATGGGCCTATCCAAGGCCATGATGGAGAAACTCGCCGTCGCAAAGTCACGGACCCAGGCTGAAGGCGAGACCGTTCTTTGCGCGACGCGCTACGGTAACGTGATGGCTTCCCGCGGTTCAGTGATTCCCTTGTTTATCGAGCAGATTAAGAAAGGCAAGGCCCTGACGATCACGGACGCGTCCATGACACGTTTCCTCATGTCACTAGATGATTCGGTGGATCTCGTGTTGCATGCCTTTGAGTTTGGTAAGCAAGGTGACATCTTTGTGCAAAAGTCACCGGCTGCGACGATCGAAGTGCTGGCGCAAGCTCTGATCGAGCTTTTCGGAAGACCAACCGAGCTCAAGGTAATCGGTACGCGCCACGGCGAAAAACTGTATGAGTCGCTCGTCTCGCGCGAAGAGATCGCGAAGGCCGACGACCTCGGTCGCTATTACCGCATTCCGGCGGACAACCGGGACCTCAACTATGACGAATACTTCGTGACTGGTGAGCCGTCCATTTCCAAACTGGATGACTACACGTCGCACAACACCGAGCGTTTGGATGTCGAGCAGGTGAAGTCTCTACTGCTCACCTTGGACTACGTCCAGGAGCAGCTTCATGCTTAAGGTGATGACCTTGGTCGGGACCCGGCCAGAATTGATCAAGCTCAGCTTGGTAATTGCAGAGTTGGATCGACACGTTCAGCAGGTGCTCGTGCACACGGGACAGAACTACGACTTCGAGTTGAACGAGGTTTTCTTCCGCGACTTGGCCATCCGGAAGCCAGATCATTTCCTGGAGGCTGCCGGTGGCACGGCCGCTGAGACGATTGCACGAGTGATCGAACGTTTCGACAAAGTCTTGGATGCGGAACGACCCGACGCGGTGCTTGTGCTCGGCGACACGAACTCGTGCCTTGGGGTAATAGCCGCGAAGCGGCGCAAGGTGCCGATCTTCCACATGGAAGCAGGCAACCGGTGCTTTGATTTTCGCGTTCCCGAGGAGATCAACCGACGGATCGTCGACCATGTCAGTGACATCAACCTGGTTTACACAGAGCACGCCCGCCGCTATCTGCTGGCCGAGGGTTTGCGCCCCGACATGGTGATCAAGACTGGCTCACCGATGCGCGAGGTACTTACTACTTTCGCAACCGGCATCGCAGGCTCGGATATCCTGAAACGCCTTGGTCTCGATCAAGGCGAGTTCTTCGTCGTGTCCGCCCATCGCGAGGAAAATGTCGATGTTCCAGAGCGGCTGCGGATGCTCATTGATAGCCTTGCAGCGCTCGCCATCAAATTCAATAAGCGGGTGCTGTTTTCGGCCCATCCGCGTACGCGAGCGCGGCTTGAAGCAGCCGATGTTGCGATTTCAGACGCGGTAGAGTTCATGAAGCCGTTGGGTTTCTTCGACTACGTCAGGCTGCAAACTGAGTCATTCTGCGTCGTGTCGGATAGCGGGACGATCACCGAAGAGTCTGCCATTCTGGGCTTCCCCGCGGTAACCGTTCGCGAGGCGCATGAGCGGCCGGAGGGAATGGATGAAGCGATCGTGGTCATGTCCGATTTGCAGGCTGATCGTCTTGTCCAGGCAGTGTCGTTAGTCACTACGCATGGACGAGAGCCCATGCACTCCCCGGCCGACTATGAAGCCGACAACGTCTCGAGGAAGGTGGCGAGGATCATTCTCAGCTATACCGACTTCGTTCGCCGCACCGTTTGGCACCAGTCGTAGCACTTCCGATGCGCCTCGTACTACTTGCGGACACCTATCCTCCGATGCGCACCTCTGGCGCCATGCTCATGCAGGATCTGGCGTTGGAACTGATTCGCCAGGGGCATATCCCGACCGTGGTTGTTCCTGCGCCAACCTCGCCCCTGCCATGGCAGATCGACGATGTGCATGGTGTCGAGGTGCTTCGAGTGCGCGCGCCGCAAACCAAGGATGTGAATAGTGTGCGGCGTGTCATTGGAGAATGGCTGCTGCCATTTGTTATGCTGCGCGGCCTGCGCGGCAGCCCCCTGGCCGACATCCGTTGGGACGGCGTCGTGTGGTACTCGCCGACGATCTTTCTGGGGCCGATGGTTCGTGCACTGAAGCGCAAATGGGGTTGCCGCGGTTACCTGATCCTGCGCGACCTCTTTCCTGACTGGGCCGTCGATGCCGGCATCCTGCGCAAGGGGCTTATCTACCGCTTCTTCAAGCGCGTCGAGCGGCAGCAGTACGCCGTGGCCGATGTGATCGGTGTGCAGACTCCAGCCAATGCGCCACTGGTGCGGGCCGACAGTCCGGCCGGAGCCAACATCGAGGTTCTGAATAACTGGTTGGCGGCACCGTCAGTCGTTAGTTCGAACATCAATCTCGCAGCGGGGCCCCTCGCCGGTCGCACCATCTTCGCGTATGCCGGCAACATGGGCGCGGCGCAGGGCATGGATTGCCTAATCGATTTGGCGTTGCGGATGCGAGAGCGAGATAACGTCGGCTTCCTGTTTGTCGGACGGGGGAGTGATGTGCCGCGCCTGCGCGCACTCGTCGCCAGCCAGGGACTCACGAACGTGCAGTTCATCGACGAGGTGGACGCCGAGCAGATTCCGGGCTTGCTGGCGCAGTGCCATGTTGGTCTCATCGCGCTCGACCCGCGCCATACGACGCACAACATTCCCGGGAAGTTGCTCACGTACCTGCACGCTGGCCTGCCGGTGCTCGCGCGGATCAATCATGGTAATGATCTTGAGTCACTGATCAATGACGAGGGCATCGGTTACGTTGTAGCCGGTGACCATCCTGACCAAC
>JACZKY010054286.1_pt1 | contig 22397 bp, 19 predicted proteins | sample 8237611 | NCBI WGS metagenome assembly JACZKY01 (sample SAMN16148055, study PRJNA663545) | marine sediment metagenome | biome: sediments and biomass from bioreactor inoculated with such sediments; feature: coastal sediments; material: methane- and iron-fed bioreactor; isolation source: Bothnian...
CCGGGCCAGCCCCGCCTGGTTGGACGCCACGGCGAGGAAATACCCTTTCGCGGCCAGCCTCCGAAGGGCCTCCACCGCTCCGGGCAGGATGCGGACGTCGGCCGGGCGGCGAAGGTATCCCACCTCCTCGATCAGCGTCCCGTCCCGGTCCAGGAACACGATTCCCTTCACCCTTCCTCCTTGTAGATGTCCGGCTCCTCTCCGTGCCTCGTTTTCCATCGCGGCTGGAACCACATCCACTGGTCGGGCGCCTCCCGGATCGCCTTCTCCAACTCCTCGTTGCAGCGCCGGGTGAACCGCGGCACCTCCTCTTCCCGGGGCGCCCCGTAGTCGATGGAAACTGCGGGCCCGATCCGCAGCAGGTGGTGGAATTTCTTCGACGGGTCCCGGAAGATGAAGACGGGATGGACTGCGGCGCGCATCGCCAGCGCCAGCCGGGCGATCCCGAAGGTCGTGTACGCCTTCCGGGTGAAGAAGTCCACGAGGATCCCCCTGTGCCAGTCCACGTTCTGGTCTATGAGGATCCCCACGGGGACTTTCCTCCGCAGGAACTTCATCACCTCCTTCGCGGAATCCTCCTTCCGGATGACCTTGTTGCCGGCGCGCTCCCTGCGCTCCGTCACGATGCGGTCGAGGATCGGGCTCCTCAGGGGACGGACGATGAACGCGGCGGGGGCCACGACCGATCCGTACACGTGCGGCAGCATCTCCCAGTTCCCGAAGTGGCCCGTCATCGCCATCACCGGCCGCCCCTGCCGTTCCGTCGACTCCCGGAGGTGTTCCAGCCCCTCGATCCGGAAATGCTCCCGTATGTACCGATCGTCCATCCGCGGAATGTGGATGAACTCCGCCGCGGAGGTCCCCATCCGCATGTAACACCGCCGGATGATCCTCCGCGCCTCCCCGTCGTCCATCTCCGGAAAGGCGATCCGCAGGTTGACGCGCGCGATCCGCCGATGTTTCCGGTCGATCGCCCACACCAGCGACATCGCCCCCTCGCAGAGAACGGCCAGCAAGGGGAGGGGAACCGCCTCCAGCAGGCGCAGCAGGATGCGGGCGATTCTCTCCTTCACCGGGGAGATCCCGTTTCCAGACGCCGCAGGATGCAGAGGGACAGCTCCTCCCACCCCGACAGGTACTCCACCTCCACCCGCAGGGCGAACACCGGGAAAGGGGTATCGGCGGGGATCCGGACCCGGTCCTTTTCGGTGGTCACGACGGGCAGGCCGGCCGACTCCCTCGCGACCCGGGCCATGTCGGAGAGATCGTAGGCGTGATGGTCGGGGAACGCCAGGAATCCCCTCGGCCGGTATCCCGCGCCCTCGAGGGTTTCACGGAACTGCCCGTTGCGGGCGAGCCCCGAGAAGGCGAAGATCTCCGACCCTGGCCCCGCCCCGTCGAGCGTTTCCCCTTTCGGACCCACGATGCCGCGGGGAACCAGCCGGGAGAACGCCGCCGGACGTCCCTCCGGGAACGGCACGGTTCGGGCGACCCTCGCCCCTTCGGCCGCATCCGCGCATTTCGTCACCACCATCCCGTCCGCGAACCGCGCATGGGAAGGCGGCTCGCGCAGCCCCCCCAGCGGCACGGTCATCCGGTTGCCGAGCCCCCTCCCGCAATCGACCAGGAGGAGGTCGAAGTCCCGTTCCAGGGAAAGGTGCGAGAACCCGTCGTCGAGCAGGAAGACATCCACCGGGACGCGCGACAGGGCTTCGCGCCCGCCTTCCGCGCGGGAAGGCGCCACCACCACGGGGACCCCGGGCAGGGAGCGCGCCAGCAGGACGGGCTCGTCCCCGGCCTCACGGGCGGTTGCGATCCTTCCCGTTCCGTCCGATACCCACGCGACGCCGCGCCCTTCGCGCCCGTATCCCCTCGACAGGATCGCCACCCGGAACCCCCGGCCCGCGAGCCACTTCGCAAGGTGCATCACGTGGGGGGTCTTCCCCGTTCCCCCCATGGAGAGGTTCCCGACGCTCAGCACGGGACGGGGAAGACGTTCCGCCCGTAGGACCCCCGCGGCGTGCAGCGCCCTCCGCAGGCGCGACGCCGCGCCGAAGATCATGACGGCGCCCCGGCGCGCCTCATCGAGGAAAGGACCGCGTCGGCGTTCCGGTCGGAGGCGCCGCGGAACGAGTCGAGGAGCTCCCTCCCCTTCCTGCCGATCCCGAGATACGCTTCGGGGGACGAGGCGAACCGCGCGAACAGGCCGGAGAGCTCTTCCTCCCCCGCGACCTGGAGAAGGGCCCCCGCGCCCAGGAAAACGTCGGCGATCTCGCGAAAGTTGTCCATGTGAGGTCCCACGATCGTCGGGACGCCGTGCCATGCAGGTTCGAGCACGTTGTGCCCCCCCTTCGGGACCAGGCTTCCCCCGACGAAGGCGATGTCGGCCCCCGCGTAGGCGCACGGCAGCTCCCCCACCGTGTCCAGCAGCAGGACCGCCTCTTCGAACCGGGTCCTTCCCTCGGGGATCGCCGTCCTCCGAACGGTGGGAACGCCCAGCTGGCACAGCAGCGACTCCACTTCGGAAAACCGCTCGGGGTGTCGCGGCGCCAGGAGGAGCTTGATCCCCGGGAAATCCCGCCGCGCAGCCGCGAACGCCCGCAGCACGATCGCCTCTTCCCCCTCGTGCGTGGAACCGGCGACGATCCAGCGGGTGCCTGACGCCTTTTCCCCCAGCAGGAGCCCGGAGAGCGAGGTCACCTCCGTTTCGGGGGGAGAGACGTCGAATTTCAGGTTTCCGCCCACCGTGACGACCCTGGATTCCGCGCCGAGCGCGACGAACCGGTCCGCGTCGTCCCGGGTCTGGGCCGAGATCGCCCGGAGCGTGCGGAGCACCGGCCCGAAGAACCACCGGAACCTCGAATACCCCCGGAAAGACTTCTCCGAGAGCCGCCCGTTGACGATCACCACGGGGATCCCCCGCCGTGCGCACGCCGCCAGGAAGTTGGGCCAGATCTCGGTTTCCACGATGACGACGACGTCCGGGCGGATGCGGTCGAGGAACCGGCCGCAGATTCCCGGGAAGTCGAACGGGAAGTAGAACCGTCCGTCGGCCACCCCCGAAAGGGCCTTTTCCGCCGTCCCTCTCCCGGTCAGGGTCACGTTCGACAGGAGGAGCCGCGCACCCGGGATCCTCTCCCGGAGCCTCCGAAGCAGGGGGACCGACGCGTTCGTCTCGCCGACGGAAACCGCGTGCATCCAGACGGCGGGGCGGTTCCCCACCGGGTCCGCCGGGGGCGTGGCGCGGAGCCCCAGGCGGTCGGGGATGTTCGAGCGGCGCTTCCGGGAAAGCAGGACCCAGGGGATCCAGACGGGGAATGCCAGGACGATTCCCGCCAGGAGGAGGAAGTTGTAAAGGAGGTGCCCCGGGCTCCCGGGGAGGAACGGACGGGCCAAGGGGTCATTCCCTCCCGGCGGAGGTTCCGGAATCGGACTTTCTCTCCTCGAACTGCTTGAGGTAGACGGTCCGGTACAGCGATTCGCGGGAGAGGAGCTCCTCGTGCCTTCCCCGTTCGACGATCCGCCCCCCCTCGATCACCAGGATCACGTCCGCGTTGCGGACCGTGGAAAGGCGATGCGCGATGACGAACGTCGTCCGTCCCCGCATCAAGGTGTCCAGCGCCGCCTGGATCACGCGCTCTGACTCCGTGTCGAGCGCGGAGGTCGCCTCGTCGAGGATGAGGATCGGCGCGTCCTTGAGCAGGGCGCGGGCGATCGCCACCCGCTGCCTTTCCCCACCCGACAGCATCATCCCCTGCTCGCCGATGACCGTTTCGAACCCCTCCTTGAGCCGGGAGATGAACCCGTGGGCGCCGGCCGAACGCGCCGCCTCCTCCATCTTCGAAAACGGCGCGTCCCGCATCCCGTAGGCGATGTTGTTGCGCAAGGTATCGTTGAAGAGGATGGTGTGCTGGGTCACGATCCCGATCCTGGCCCTCAGAGAGGAAAGGGTGAAATCCCGGATGTCCGTACCGTCGATCCGGATCGCGCCCTCCTGCGGGTCGTAGAACCGGGGGATGAGGTCGACGAGCGTGGTCTTCCCGGCGCCGGATGACCCGACGATCGCGACCATCGTTCCCGCCGGAACGTCGAGGGAGACGTCCGCGAGGATCGGCGTGCCGCCCGCCTCGTACCGGAAGCCGACCCCGTCGAACGAGATCCCCTCCTGGATCCCGTCCAGCGTTTTCGCCCCGGGGCGGTCCGCGATCTCGGGCCGGGTGTCCAGCACCTCGAACACCCTCTCCGCCGCCGCGATCCCCTGCTGGATGGTGTTGTTGACGCCCGACAGGCGCTTCACGGGCCCGTAGAGCATAAGCAGGGCGGTCATGAAGGAAAAGAAATTGCCCGGAGTGCTGTGACCGTTCACGACGCTGTACCCGCCGTAGTAGATCACCGCGGCGATGCCGATGCCCGCGAAGATCTCCGACAGGGGGGCCGTCAGCGACTGGACCTTCACCACCTTCATCGTCAGGCGGAAGAGGTCGGCGTTTTTCCCGGTGAACCGGCCCGCCTCGAACTTCTCCGCGCCGAACGCCTTCACGAGCTTCGCGCCGCTGATCGTCTCCTGGAGGTGGGCGGTCAGCACCCCGGCGACCTCCTGGCTCTTCCGGGCGTTGCGCCGGAGCTTCTCCCCGAACCGGAGGATCGGCCAGATCGCCAGCGGGAAGGCGACCAGCGCCACGAGGGCGAGCTTCCAGTCCCGGTAGAAGACCACCCCGACCAGGAAGAACGCGGCGAAGAATTCCTTGACGAGGTTGGTGGCGGCCTCCGTGATGGCCGCCTGCATCATCCCCACGTCGTTCAGCACCCGCGAGATCAGCATCCCCGTCGGGTGCCGCGTGAAAAAGGACAGCGAGAGCGATTGCATGTGCCCGTACAGGTGGTCCCGCACGTCGCGGATGACCCTCTGCCCGGCGTCGTTCATGAGGTACCGGTGTGCGAATTCGAAAACTCCCTTGAGGAGGTACGCCCCCAGGACGAGCATCGGGATGAGGGCGAGGCGGGACGGGTCCTTCTTGATGAAGATGTCGTCGAGGGCGGGCTTGACGAGGTACGCGATCGCCCCCTGGAACGCCGAGACGAACACCACGAAAAAGGACGCAAGGATCAGCTTGGCCATGTGCGGCCTCACGTACTCCAGCATCCTCCGGTAGATTTTCATGCCCACGCCCCGGCCGCTTCCCTCTCCAGCATGTCGACCACCGCCCCGGTCGGTCCGGGCCCCCGGAGCCGGTCCCGGAGCGACAGGCATCGCTCCCGCAGCCCGGCAAGCCTCCCGGGGTCGCGAAGGATCGAGCCGAGGGCCTCCGCGACGCGCTCCGGCGTGCATTCCTCCTGGATCAGCTCCGGCAGGAAGGGGTCCCCCGCCACGATGTTGGGAAGCCCGATCCCGTCGACTTTCGCCAGGAGGCGGCCGATCCGGTAGGTGGCCCACGAGGTCCTGTAGACGATGACGGAAGGAACGCCCATCAGGGCAAGCTCCAGCGTGGCGGTCCCGGACACCGACATGGCGGCGGTCATCCCCCGGAACAGGAGGTGGCGGTCCTTCTCCACGAAAGTCACCGGGAGATCCGAACCCGCCAGGAGACGTCCGATCGTCTCCCGGAGGGCGGAGTGCGCCACCGGCAACGCGAAATGAACGTCGGGAAACCGCTCTCGTACTCTTCCGGCGGCGGACAAAAGGGTCGGAAGGTGCGCGGAGATCTCCCCGGGGCGGCTCCCCGGGAGCAGGCCGATCAGCGTTTTCCCCTCCGGGATGCCGAACCGGGCCGGATCGGGCTGCGCCTCGAGCCACGGTTCCAGTTCCTCGAGTAGAGGGTGCCCCGCGAAGACCGCGTTCACCCCGAATTTCCGCAACAGGACCTCCTCGAAGGGGAACGGCACGACCGCCCCGCGGGTGAATTTCGCCAGGGTCCGCGCGCGCCCGGTCCGCCACGCCCACAACTGGGGGGGGATGTAATAGATGACGGGGATTCCCCGCTTCCGCGCCGCGAGCCCCACGCGGAAATTGAACTCGGGATAGTCGACCAGCACCACGGCCCCGATATCGCCCTTTCGAACGCGTTCCTTCGCCGCCGACAACGCGGACCGTATCGCCCGAAGGTGCGAAAGGACCTCGGTGAACCCCATCACGGAGATGTCGGCGTAGTCCCGCAGCAGCGTCACCCCCTCCGATTCGAGCCGCGGGCCGCCGATCCCCTCCATGGGCGCCCCCGGGAAACGCCTTCGGAACTCCCTGGCGACCCTCGAGGCGTATGCCTCCCCGGAAGGCTCGCCGCAGAGGAGGAACAGCGTCTTGGGCATCTGTTACCTCAGCACCCCCCGGGTGCTCGACCGGACGAATTCGATCAGGTGCTTCAATTCGGGCAGCGGCGGGAGCTCTGTCCCGGCCTGCTCCAGCGCCTCCCGCATGGGGGCCTCCGTCCGGAAGATCATCTTGAACGCCTTCTTCAGCACAGAGATCGTCTCGGCGGTCATGCCGCTGCGCCGGAGCCCGACCAGGTTCAGGCCGAACAGGGAGTTCCCCTTCTGGTTGCGGGCAACCACCGCCGTGACGTACGGCGGCACGTCCTGGGACACGCCGGACATCCCTCCGATGATGCAGAGGGTCCCGATCCGGACGAACTGGTGCACGGCGGACAGCCCCCCGATGATCGCCCCGTCCTCCACCGTTACATGGCCGGCGAAGGTGGCGGCGTTCGCCATGATCACCCGGTTTCCGATGCGGCAATCGTGCGCCAGATGGCAGTACGCCATCACCATGTTGTTGTCCCCCATCCGGGTTATGCCCTCCCCCCCGATGGTGCCGCGGTTCACCGTAACGAACTCACGGATGATGTTGCCGTCGCCGATCTCCACCCAGGTCTCCTCTCCCCGGAACTTCAGGTCCTGGGGCGGCGCGCCGACCGACGCGAACGGCGAGATGCGGTTTCCCTTGCCCATCCGGACGTGGGATTCGATGAGGGCGTGGGAGCCGATACTGCACCCGTCCCCGATGGTCACCTTGGGGCCGATGACGGCGTACGGCCCGACCGTGACGTCCTTCCCGAGCACGGCGCCCGGGTCGATGATCGCGGTGGGATGGATCATTTCCCTTCCCCTACCGCTTCCCGGTCCGCGACGGTTATGATCGATGCGGTCACGTCCGCCTTGGCGGCGACGACGCCTTCGACCGTCACTTCCCCGTGCATCTTCCAGACGGGCCCCTTGTGCGCAAGCACCTCCACCTCGATCCTCAGCTGGTCCCCAGGGACCACGGGACGGCGGAACTTGGCGCTCTCGATCCCGCCGAAGTAGGCGAGATGTTTTCCGGAGGCCATCGCCTTCATCGCGAGGATCCCCCCCACCTGGGCGATGGATTCGACGATGAGGACGCCGGGCATGATGGGATGTCCCGGGAAGTGCCCCTGGAAAAACGGCTCGTTGATGGTCACGTTCTTGATTCCCACGATCCGCTTGCCGTCCTCCAGCTCCACGATCCTGTCAACGAGCAGGAACGGGTACCGGTGCGGCAGCAGCTGCATGATTTCCTGGCAAGAAATCACCTGGAACCCTCCTCTTTTTCCGATTTGCCCTCTTCGAGCCGCTTCACCCGCCGGAACAGCTCCGGAATCGACGGCAGCAGCATCGCCATCCGCAGCCACGTCTTGTGCGGCACCGCGGGAATGCCGGACCATGCGGGACTTTCCTTCGCCGAGACGGAATGGGCCACCCCGGCCTTGGCGCCCAGCATCACGCCGTCCCCGACCTCCAGGTGCCCCGCGAGGCCGACCTGCCCACCGATCATCACCCGGTCCCCGATCCTGCAGCTTCCCGAAATCCCCGTCTGCGCGGCGATGACCGTGTCCTTCCCGATGCCCACGTTGTGGCCCACCTGGATCAGGTTGTCGAGCTTGGTCCCCCGGCCGATGCGGGTGACCCCCAGCGCGGCCCGATCGACGGTGGTGTTTGCGCCGATCTCGACGTCGTCGTCGATCTCCACGGTTCCCACCTGCAGGATTTTCCGGTATCCCTTTTCCGAGGGCGCGAACCCGAACCCGTCGCTCCCGATGACGCAGCCCGCGTGGAGGATGGCCCGCTTCCCCACGCTAACCCCGTGATAAAGGGTCACCCGGGGATACAGGAGGCTGTCCTCTCCGACGGACGCTCCCTTCCCGACATAGACGCCGGCGAGCAGGGCGACCCGGTCTCCGAGGAACGCTCCCTCCTCCAGGACGCAGAACGGACCGATCGAGACGTCCCGCCCCACCGACGCCCCGGGGTGGACGCTCGCCAGGGGAGAGACGCCCGCGGGCGGCCGTTCGGGGGGATGAATCAGCTCCAACGCGCAGGCGAAGGCATGGTACGGGTTCGGCGCCAGCAGGAAGGCGCACCCTGCATCCGGAACCGGTTCCTTGGCGATCACCGCGGACGCCTTCGTCCCCCGGGCGTGCCTGGCGTATTTCGGATTCGAAAGGAAGGTGATCTGCCCCGGCAACGCCTCCTCGATCGCGGCGATCCCGTCCACCTCGGCGTCGGCCCCCTGGAGCACGGCACCGATCTTCGCCGCAAGCTCGGACAGAAGGAACCTATTTCCCACCGCCCGCCTCCTTTTTCGCGCCGGGTTCCTTTTTCTCGGCCGGCTCCTTCGCGGCTCCCGCCGCCTTGGGCTGCTTGTTCATCAGGTCGAGGACCCGGGCCGTGATGTCCATGGATTCGACGATATGGATCACCCCTGCGGACCTCTCGAGAACGAGGTCGTACTTCTCCGCCTTCACCACGACATCGATCTGGGCCTCGATCCGCTTGAGGACTTCACGGGTCAGCTCCCCCTGCCGCCCCTGCATCTCCCGCTCCCCTTCCTGGGTCAGCTTCCTCAGCTCGTTGACCTTGGCCTGGAGGGCGTCCTCCTTCTCCTTCAGCTTCTCCCGGCTCGCGAGCATCACCTTCTGCTTGTCGATCTCATCCTTCAGCTTCTTCGCCTCTTCCTGCTTCGCATCGATGCTCTTCTTCAGCTCCTCGTACCTGGCTTCCATCTTCTTCTTCGCGGCTTTCCCCTCCTCGGATTCGTTCAGGACCTTGTTGACGTCCACGACCGCGATCCGGATCCCCTCTGCGCGGGACGAGCCCGCGAAAAGCATCACAGCGAAGATCGCAATTCCCATCATTACCGTTTTCCGCATCGTTTCCGCTCCTTTTCGTTCATCGATAGATCTTTTCATTCCTAGAATACCGTGCCGATCGTGAACTCGAACACCCCGCTCGGTGCGCCCTCCGGCCGGTTGAGGTTCCAGCCGTACTCGAACCGCATCGGACCCATCGGGGAATACCACCGGAGACCCGCCCCGTAGCCGACCCAGAGGCTCTCCTCCTGGAAAGGCCAGGCGCCCTGCACCCAGCTGTTTCCCGCATCCAGGAAAAACACCCCCTTGAAGCCGATATCGGGGGCCAGCGGAAACTGGTATTCGAAATTCGCTATGAGCTCCTTGTTTCCCCCGATCCGCTCCCCCGTGTTCGGATCCGTCGGCGAAAGGGATCGGGCACGGAATCCGCGGACGCTGTACGGTCCCCCGAGGAAGAACCGCTCGAAGAGCGGGACCTCGCCATTGGCCCATCCCCCGTCCGTGCTGATCACGTGTCCCCACAGGAGGCTCGCGGAAAACACCGTGTTCTCGGTCACGGGGTAGAACGCCTTGGCGTTCAGGAGGTACTTCACGAGCTGGGTGTCCCCGCCGAAAGGCCCGCCGGCATACTGCAGGGTGGCCATCTGGGCGTTTCCCGTCGACGGATCGATGAAGCGGTTGGTGGTGTTCCGGTTCAGGGAGAAGACCACGCTGCGCGTCGACTGACCCCCCTTGTCGATTTCCTTCGCCACGGTCGTCGTGGGGATTTCGCCTTCCAGACCGAAGATCTGGGTATCGTCCAGGTACAAGGACATGCTGGCGTTGACGAACCGGCTCAGGTTGTACCCGATTCCGAGCCTCCCCCCCCTGGAATCCTTCTCGAAATCGGTGTACTTGAGCTTCGTCTTGTAAAGGGCGAACAGCAGGCTGTAGTCGGTGTCGAAGAAGTGGGGGTCCCTGAAATCGAAGCTGAACGTGGTCCGGCGAGCCCCGAACTGCGTGCTGAGGTTCGCCCGCCAGCCCCGCCCGAACAGGTTGACCTCGCTCAGTTGGACGACGCCGAAGACCTTGTCGAGCGAGCTGTACCCCATGCCTCCGGACAGGGTGCCGGTCGGCCCCTCCTGCACCTCGACCTTGACGTCCATCTCCCCGCTGTTCGTGGAGGGCGCCGTGCCGATCTTCACGTCCTTGTAGTACGAGGAACGCGTGAGGTTTTCCTTGCTCTCCTTCAGCTTCGTCGCGGAGTACGTCATCCCGTCGGCGACTTCGAGGGCCCTGCGGACGACGTGGTCGTAGGTCTTCGTGTTCCCCGTTATCTCGACCCTCCCGAAGCGGAACTTCTGCCCCCGCTCGAAGCGGTAGGTCACGTCCGCCACGGGATAGTCCTTCCGTTTATCGAGGGCGGGAGAAACCAGCGCCTGCGCGTACCCCTCGTCGTTCACCAGGGTCGTCAGCGCGAGCAGGTCGGTCAGGAGGAATTCCCGGTTGAAGAGATCCCCGATTTTCAGCTTCACCGTCTTGCGCAAGGTTTCCTCGGGGATCCCTGACTGCCCGGAGAAACGGATACCGCCGACGCGGTACTGCTTCCCTTCGAAGACCCGGATCGTGAGGACCAGACCCTTTTTCCCGCGTTGGAACTGCGGGTCGGAGACCTTCGAATCGAGAAACCCGGAGTTCTGGTACATCGCCTCGATCTTCCGGACGTCGTTTTCGAGGACGTCCTTCTTGACGACCCCGGATTGCGTGATGAATGAGAGGAACCCCTCCTCCGCGGTATCCATCGCCTTCAGGATCTCCTTCCGGGAAAGGAACAGGTTTCCGGCGATGTGGATCTTTTCGATCTTGAGCTTGGTCCCCTCGGAAATGCGGAAGGTCACCCGGATGGCGCCTTCCGAGTCCTCGGACACCAAGGACTCCACCTCGGCATCATAATACCCTTTATTCTGGCATACTTCCTTCAATTTACTAACCGATTCCTTTACCTTATCCTCCTGGAACAGGGAGCGCTCCTTTACCGTCAGCGCCTCTCGGAGGTCGGTCATCTCCACGTCCTTGTTCCCCTCGATCGCGACCGAAACGACGAGCGGCTTTTCCGAAACGACGACCGTAAGGCGGTAGCCGTCCGGCACCTCTTCGCTGTCGATCCTCACGTCGCGGAAATACCCCATCCGGGAGATCGCCTTGATGTCCTCCCGGATTTTCATGAGGTCGAGTTCCTCCCCCTGCCGGGTCGACATGACCTGCCGGATGGCGTCGTGGGACACCCTGCGCGCCCCCTGCACCTCGATGGCGACCACGCGGAACCCTTCCCCTGAAACGGTCCCCGCCGCCAGGAGCGCGAGGAGAAGCGCGGCCGGAAGGAGCCGAAGGACGGTCGGCAGGCGCTTCATCGGGCGATCCGCCCGTCGTCGATCCGCACCACGCGGTGGAGGCGGGAAGCCACCTGGTCGTTGTGGGTCACCATCAGGACCGAAAGCCCCCTCGCCCGGTTCAGCCCGAGGAGAAGGTCGACCATCCCGAAGGCCGTCCCCCGGTCGAGGTTCCCGGTCGGCTCGTCGGCAAGCAGCACGGACGGCTCCATCACGAGGGCGCGGCAGACCGCCGCGCGCTGCTGCTCCCCCCCGGAAATCTCCCCCATCCGATGGGATATCCGCCCCGACAGGCCGACTTCGCCCAGAAGCGACCGGGCGCGCCGTTCCGCTTCTCCCCGGTCCATCCCCGCGATCCGGCACGGCAGCATGACGTTCTCGATGACGCTGAATTCCGGCAGGAGGTTGTGGAACTGGAAGACGAACCCGATCTTCCGGTTGCGCAGGGAGGCCAGCCGCTCCTCCGGAAACTCCGTGATGTCCGACCCGTCGAACAGGATCTTCCCGGAGGTGGGGCGGTCGAGTGTTCCCAGGATCTGGAGGAGCGTGGTCTTCCCGGCGCCGGAGACCCCGACCACGCCGACCGCCTCCCCCCGCCCAATGGAGAGGGAAACGCCTTTCAGCACCTGGATGTCGTAACCGTCCCGGCGGAACACCTTCCAGACGTCCTCCGCGCAAAGGACCGGGGCGTCACTCATACCGGATGGCCTCGGCCGGATCCACGCGCGCGGCCTGGGAAGCGGGATACACGGTGGCCAGGAAGCAGATCAGCACGGAGCTCGCCACCACGAGCAGCACCGTCTTGAGCTCGAGAAGAACCGGGAGGGTGGTGATGTAATAGATGTCGCCCGGAAGGCTGATGAATTGGTACCGCTTGAGAAGGTGGCACAGGAGCGTGCCCAGGAAGGTCCCGAGGACGGTGCCCGCCGTGCCGATGATCAGCCCCTCGAGGGCGAATATGCGGCGGATGTTGCGCCGCGTCGCGCCCATCGTCATCAGGATCGCGATGTCCTTGGTCTTCTCCATCACGACCATGATGAGGGTACTGATGATGTTGAAGGCCGCGACCATCACGATGAGGGCCAGGATGATGAACATCACGACCTTCTCGAGCCTCAAGGCGGAGAACAGGTTCCGGTTGCTCTGCATCCAGTCCTTCGCCCAGAAGGGGTAGCCGAGGTCGGACCGGAGCCGTTTCGCGACGTCGCCCGCCGCGTAGATGTCCCGGACCCTCACCTCGATCCCGGTGCCCCGCCCCTCCAATCCCAGGAGGCGGCCCGCCTCTTCGAAGGCGACGTAGGCGAACGTGGCATCGTACTCGTACATGCCTGATTCGGAGATCCCCGCGACCCGGAACCGGGCGGTCTTGGGAGATGCCCCCATGGGGGTGATCGACCCGCCGGGGACCAGCACCTCGACGACGTCCCCCGCCCCCACCGCAAGATTCCCTGCGAGCTCCTTTCCCAGGATGATCCCGGGAATGGAACCGGAAGTCGCCCGGTCCAGATCCTCGAGCCTGCCGGTCCGCAGGTCCGTTCCGAGGCGGTTCACGCCCCCGATCGTGGCGGTGTCCACCCCGCGCAGGACGCCCCCGATCGAGCCGCTCCCCGAGGTGATCATCATCTGGCTGAAGACGTAGGGGGAGGCGGCCGCGACGCCGTCGAACTTCCGCACCCGCTCCGCCACCTCGAACGGCTTCGGGATGGACCCCTCGAGGCTGGTCACGTGGACGTGGGCGGTCGCCCCGAGGATCCGGTCCTTCAGCTCCCGCTCGAAGCCGCCCATCACCGCCAGCACGACGATCAGCGCCATGACGCCGACCGCGACCCCGCCGACCGAGATGAAGGTGATGATCGAGATGAAGGTCTGCTTCCGTTTCGCCAGGAGATATTTCTTGGCGATGTGCAGTTCGAGGGGAACGCGCAACCCGCCCTACCCCTCTTTCCGGAGCTGCGGGAACAGGATCACCTCGCGGATCGACGGGGAGTCGGTGAACAGCATCACGAGCCGGTCGATCCCGATCCCTTCGCCTGCGGCGGGGGGCATGCCGTATTCGAGCGCCCGGATATAGTCGTCGTCCAGGAAATGGGCCTCCTCGTCCCCCCGTTCCCTCCGGCGAAGCTGCTCCTCGAACCGTTCCCGCTGGTCCACCGGGTCGTTGAGCTCGGAGAAGGCGTTGGCGATCTCCCGGCCCCGGACGATCAGCTCGAACCGGTCCACGACGTTCGGGCGCCGGTCGTTGCGCCGGGACAGGGGAGACACCTCGATCGGGAACTCGGTCACGAAGGCGGGACCTTCGATCTTTCGCTCCGCCACCTCCTCGTAGACGGCCGCCAGGAGGTCCCCAGGGGACGCGATCCCCGCGTCGGAGACACCGAGCTCCTTCGCCATCCCCCTCAGGAACCCTTCGTCCGACAGCTTCTCCTCCGGGACTCCCCCATGCCGGGCGACGGCCTGCGCGATGGTGATCCGTTCCCACGGCGGGGTGAAATCGACGACCCCTCCCTGGTATGGAACCTTCATCCCGCCGAACAGTTCCTTCGCCAGGGAGGAAATCATGTCTTCCGTCAACGCCATCAGGTCCCCGAAGGTGGCGTACGCCTGGTAGAACTCCATCATCGTGAACTCGGGGTTGTGCTGGGTGGAGATCCCCTCGTTCCGGAAGTTCCGGTTGATCTCGAACACCCGCTCGAACCCCCCGACGAGCAACCGCTTCAGGTACAGCTCGGGAGCGATCCGCAGGTAGAGGTCCATGTCGAGCGCATTGTGGTGGGTGACGAACGGCTTCGCGGTGGCTCCCCCGGCCACCGGCTGCATCATCGGGGTCTCCACTTCGAGGAAATCCCTCCGCGCCATGTATTCGCGCAGGAAGGAGATGATGCGGTTCCTCCGGCGGAATATTTCGCGGATCTCCTCGTTGACGATCAGGTCGACGTACCGCTGCCGGTAGCGCGTCTCCACGTCGGAGAGGCCGTGCCACTTCTCCGGAAGGGGGCGGATCGACTTGGTCATCAGCCGGAAGCGGGAGGCGTCGACGGTCAGCTCCCCCGTCTTGGTGATGAACAGGTTCCCCTCGACCCAGAGGATGTCGCCGACGTCCACGGTCTTCAGGAACTGTTCGTAGGCGGCCTCCCCCAGGGAATCCTTCTTCAGGTATGCCTGCAGCCGGCCCGACCGGTCGGAAAGCACCGCGAATGCGGCCTTCCCGAAGCGGCGAAGCGCCATGATGCGGCCCGAGATGTCCACCCGGACCGGGCGAGCCGCCAGGTCGTCGTGGGTCAGCCCTTCCGCCGCCTTGCGGGCCGCGGCCGCGGTCCATCCCACGGGCTGGTCGTTCGGGTACGGATCCACGCCGGCCAGCCTCAGCTCGTCGATCTTGCGGATCCGGTCCCGCATCAGGTCGTTATGGTCTTCGGTCACTCCGCGCCCCCCATATCCCCTTCCGCCTTCCTGCCGAGCAGGTACTTCCGGATGAATTCGAGGATGTCCCCGTCGAGCACCGCGTCGACGTTCCCGGTCTCGTGCCCGGTGCGGTGATCCTTCACCATGCGGTAAGGGGCCAGCACGTAAGACCGGATCTGCGACCCCCAGGCGATATCCTTTTTCGTCTTGTGGGCCTCCATCGCCTTTTCCGCCCGCTGGCGCATCTCCAGCTCGTACAGCTTCGACCGGAGGATCTTCATCGCCATCGCCTTGTTCTTGTGCTGGGAGCGCTCCTGCTGGCAGAGGACCACGACTCCGGACGGGAGATGGGTGACCCGCACCGCCGACTCCACCTTGTTCACGTGCTGCCCCCCCGCGCCGCCCGAGCGCAGGGTATCGATCCTCAAGTCGCCCTCGTTGACCTGGATATCCACGTCGTCGTCGATCTCGGGCGACACGAACACGGAGGCGAAGGAAGTGTGACGGCGCTTGTTGGCGTCGAACGGGGAGATCCGGACCAGGCGGTGGACGCCGGTCTCCGCCTTCATGTAGCCGTACGGATGGTCCCCGGACAGGACGAAGGTCGTGCTCTTGACCCCCCCCTCCTCCCCTTCCTGCCGCTCCACGAGCTCCATGTCGAACCCGTTGCGGTCCGCGAAACGGGAGTACATACGGACCAGCATGTCCGCCCAGTCCTGGGACTCTTTCCCCCCCGCGCCGGCATGGATGGTCGCGATGGCGTTGCGCGCGTCGTTTTCCCCGGCCAGCATCCTCTCCAGCTCGGCCGAATCCAGCGCTTCGGCGACCTTCGCCAGATGCTGTTCGATCTCCCCGGTCAGCGCATCGTCCCCCGACTCCGTGGCGAGATCGAGGTACGCTCGCAGGTCGGCGAAGGACGCCGACAGGGACGCCCACTTGCCGAGGAGCGTCTCGATGCCTTTCCGTTCGCGAAGCAGCCGCTCCGCCGCGTCGGGGGAATCCCAGAATCCTTCCCGCCCGGCTTCTGTTTCCAGCTCCTTGAGGCGGACCGCCTTGGCGTCTACGTCAAAGGTAGCCCCGCAGCGCCTGGAAACGCGCCTCAAGCGCTGTGGTTTTATCTTCCAGATATCCCGAAGCCATGGGGTCCTCGCATTGGGAAAAATAGCGTGAAAAGAGAGATTATAATACAGGAAATCCCAAAGATTTCCCCTGTTTTTGCATACGGGGTCAACCCCTTCCCCGGGCGGATCTCCGCCACCAGGAACCCCTCCCGGAACAACCCCTCGTACGCGACGATCCCCCCGTCGGAGTCGATGACCGCGCTGATCCCGGAATTGGCGGCGCGCAGCATGGGCCGCCGCAGCTCCACGCACCGCAACCGGGCCATCGCCAGGTGCTGGTGCGGGGCGACCGTGTCGCCGAACCATGCGTCGTTGGTCACGTTCACCAGCCACGTCGCCCCCTCCCGGACCCCGTCCCGCAATATCCCCGGGAAGATCGCCTCGTAGCAAACCGACGCGGCGACCAGGGTGCCCTCCACCCGGAACAGGGAAGGGGTTGTCCCCGAGGAGAAATCCTCCGATCCCTCCGTCAGTTTATCGATGAAGAAGAGCACCCGCCGCATGGGAACGTATTCGCCGAAAGGAACGAGGCGCCGTTTGTCGTAGCGACCGGCGACGACCCCTCGCCCGTCCAGGTGGAAGACGCTGTTGTGGAATTTCCCCCCGTCGGCGGGATCGTACCACGGCGCCCCGAAGACCAGCGGAATTCCCGCCCCCGCCGCGATGGCGTCGACGCGGCGGGAAAGATCCTCCTCCCAGCCATAGAAGAAGGGGGCGGCGGTCTCGGGCCAGACCACGACCCGTGCGCCCGCATCGCGCGCACCCAACGTCAGCCTTTCGTATATCATTAATGATTTCAGCTGGTTCCAAGGTTCCCACTTAACCGACTGGTCGATCCCCCCTTGCGCGATCCCGACCTTCAGGGGATGCGCCGCGGCGTCGGGCCCCTGCCGCATCGAGGGGGCGAACGTCCCGTAAACGGAAAGGAACAGGATCGCGACGATGCCGGGGACAAGGCGCGGAAGCGCCGCGGGGAACCCGCTTTCCGACCACCGCCGCACCGCCAAGTAAACGGAGGTTCCGCAAAGGACAAGGAGGAACGACAGGCCGTACACGCCCGCCAGCTCCGCCGCCTGCCGGAGGACGCCGTTTCCCGCAAGGCTGTAGCCGAAGAGCATCCACGGGAAACCCGTAAACAGGAAGGTCCGGGCGAGTTCGAGGCCCGTCCAGACAATAGGGAACACCCACAGGCCGCGCTCCCCGAAGCGATCCTCGAGGAGGCGCGCGGCGGCCGCGGCGACCGAGATCCAGGCCCCCAGGTATGCGGAGATCAGGAACGCCGCCAGCCCGCCGAGCGGCCATCCGAGCCTTCCCTCCACGGCGATCGTGTGCCCGATCCAGTAGTAGAGCGGCAGGCTCGCGGCCGTCCCGGCGATCCACCCGCGCCAGGCAGCGCTGCGCACGGAATTCCCCCGGACCGCCAGGTCCAGGAACGGCGCCATGCAGAGAAACGGCATTGCGGGGACGTCGTACCCCGGCATCCCCGCGGCATACGTCAGCGCGAACAGCGCTCCGGCAAGGAATGCCCGGACGCCCGGCCGGCCGCGATCCATGTTCACTTCCGCCTTTCCATCCGCTCCTCCAGCAGAACCCGCCGGAACAACAGGAGCTCTTTCCGGCGCATTCGCCGTTCTTCCGTTCCGCCCGACACGTGTTCGTACCCGGCGAGATGAAGGATCCCGTGAAGGACGAAGAAGAAGACCCGCTCCTCCGGCGTCTCCCCCCACCCTTCCGTCTGGGCCATGCAGGTTGGCGCGGAAACGAGGATGTCCCCGGAAACGACTCCGCCCCGCGGCGGCGCTCCTTCCTCATCCGGAAAGGACAGGACGTTCGTCGGGCGGTCCCTCCCGAGGAATTCCCGGTTCCAGCGGGCTATGGCGGCGTCCCCCACGACGCGGATCCGGAGGTCGGCCCCCTTTGCGGGAAGCAGCGACAGCGCCCTGCGGGCGAGCCCCTTGAGGCGCTCCCCGGAAAACGGGGCGGGACGCAGCGCCTGCCGGACGCTGACCCGGAATCGACCGCCTCCCCCGCTCACGGGGCCTCGCCGGAGCGCACTATGCCGCTCCCGGGGTAGTCCACCCGCCGGTGCGCGAGGGTGGCGAGAACCCGGCTGATGGCGCCATCCAGGACGTGCAGGTCGCGCAGCGTCAGTTCGCACTCGTCGAGCTGCCCGTCGAGATATGCGCGGTTGACGATCCGTGCGACGGATTCCCCGACCTCCCGCGCCGACGGATTCCGAAGGCTCCTGACGGTCGCTTCAGCCGCGTCGGCCAGCATGACGATCGCCGCCTCGCGGGTCCTCGGACGGGGGCCGGGGTATCGGAACATCTCCTCCGACGCCTTGCGGTCGTCGATCATGGGTTTCGCCTTGTCCAGGAAATAGTAGAGCAGGCTCGTCCCGTGGTGCTGCTCGATGATCTCGACGACCCGGTCTCCCAGGCCGTGCTCCCGCGCCAGCCGCGCCCCCTCCTTCACGTGCGAAAGGATCACCGTCCGGGAAAGCCCCGGCGACAACGCGTCGTGCAGGTTTTCCTCCCCCGCCTGGTTCTCGGAGAAGTATTGCGGCTTCCCGATCTTGCCGATGTCGTGATAGAGGGCGGCGACGCGGCACAACACCGGGTTGGCGCCGATGGCGATGGCCCCCGCCTCCGCCAGCGTTCCGACCACCATGCTGTGGTGGAAGGTCCCGGGGGCATGGATCATGAGCCGTGACAGCAACGGGTGGCTGGTGCTCCCCAGCTCCATGAGGCGGATGTCGCTCGCGTACCCGAAGGCGTACTCCGCGACCGGCAGCACGGCCAGGGCGATCGGCCCGGCAAGAAGGCCGTTCAGGGCGCCGAACAGGGCGGCCGGAAGCAGCCCCTCCCCGCCTCCATGGAATGCAAACTCGAGGGCCACCGCCGCCAGGGCGCATACGGGAGCGGTCTGCACCCCCGCCCAGAGCATCCTTTGCCGGTCCGTGACCCTCCTCGAACGGGAGGCGCCGGCGGTCCCCGAAAGCAGGAGGAACAGCAGCTCCGGCCAATTCCCTCCCACGGCGGCGGCGGAGAGGACCGAGGCGGCGACGGTGAACAGGATGGAGGTCTCCGCGTTGATGAGGATCCGCACCACCATGGCGAAGGCGGGAAGGGGGACCAGGTAGGCGTATACCCTGGAGGGCACCGCGAGGGGCTGTGCTTCCCCGAGGATTTCGATCACCCCCTTGGCGGCGAAAAAGAGGAGGAAGGCCAGGGAGCAGAGGAACAGGAAGTCGCGCAACGCCAGGTGCACCTTTCGGACTTCCCTCCCGGCGAACCCGAACCACTCCTTCAGGAACAGCGACACCGCCAGCGTGAGGGCGACCGCTCCGAGGAAGGGAAACACCTCCCCCCACCGACCCCAAATGTAGAAGAGGACAGCGAAGATAGCGGCAGATCCGACGGTGAGTCCAAGGAGGCGCGCTTTCCGGAGGCCGCGGTGGCCGTCGTTCCCCGGCAAGAGGTTAACCCTGCCCCCGTCTTTCGAAGCGCTCATAGGCCTTTATGATCTCCTGGACGATCGGGTGCCTCACCACGTCGATGTCGGAGAAGCGGCAGAAACGGATCCCCGCCACCCCGTCGAGGATCGCGATCGCCTCGTTCAGCCCCGAGACCCTGCCGGAGGGCAGGTCGATCTGGGTGATGTCCCCCGTGACCACCGCCTTCGAACCGAAGCCGATCCGGGTGAGGAACATCTTCATCTGCTCGGAGGTCGTGTTCTGCGCCTCGTCGAGGATGACGAAGGAGTCGTCCAGCGTCCTTCCCCGCATGAAGGCCAGCGGCGCGACCTCGATGGTGCCACGCTCCATCAGCTTCGCCGCCTGGTCGTACTCGAGCATCGTGTACAGCGCGTCGTGCAGGGGACGGAGGTACGGGTTCACCTTCTCGGCCATGTCCCCCGGCAGGAAGCCCAGCTTCTCCCCCGCCTCCACCGCGGGACGCGCCAGCACGATCCGCTTCACCTCTTTCCGCAGGAGCGCCCCCACGGCCATCGCCATGGCGAGAAAGGTCTTTCCCGTGCCGGCGGGCCCCACGCCGAAGACGATGTCGCAGTCCCGGATGGCGTCGAGGTACCGCTTCTGGGCGACGCTCTTGGGTGTGATCAGGCGGTTCCTCGAGGACTTGAAGACGACGTCCTGGAACACCTCGTAAACGTCCGCGTTCCGGTCGCCGGACACGATGCGAACCGCCGCCGCGACGTCGTTCCCGGTGACGGGGATCCCCTTCCGGAGAACGCGGTACAACCCGGCGAGGACCTTCCCCGCGAGCTCCACCTGGATCGGGTCCCCGGAAACGACCGCATGGTTTCCGCCCGGACGGATCGCGACCCCCAGGGATCGCTCTAGCGACTTCAGGTTCGAGTCGTGGATCCCGAAAAGGTCGGGGAGGACGGAAGGGTCCTCGAAGGGAATCGTGTCTTCTTTCATCAGAAGAATTTCGCCCATCCGGTGAACAGCTCCACCGTGGACGGGGACAGGAATACCTTGCGGATCCACAGGACCATGACGATGCCCGCGGCGGCCCACAGCCCGGCCTTGCCCCAAGCGATCCGCCGCAGGAGGAGGAGCTCTTCGCGGATCCGGTGGGCGGAGTCGGCCTCCTGCGGATCGGCCGCGAGGATGTCGATCAACCCCCGCTCGTGGAGGGCGGAAAACGCCTTGATCCCTTCGAATCCCGTCATGCACGCCTTACGGAACACCCGCTCCGGTTCCTCCGAGAATTCGAGCGCCTTCCAGATGATCCGTTCCAGCTCGGGGAAGGAGTACGGATCGACCCGTTGCCCCTTCCGGCGGATGACGCGATACTTGCCCGGCGGGAATTTCTGCCGGTAGATGGGATATTCGTCCAGGAACTGCATCCCCTCCATCATGAGGACGTCCGGCCGGATCGGCTCCCCGCCCCAGGAAACGGGGCGCAGTGCGAACCCCTCGAACTTGTAATCCCCTTCCTTGTAAGTCAGGACGTCGAAAAGGCACTCCTTGATCTGCAGCACGAGGTACCGCGAGACGACCTCCTTGGGAACCATTCCCCGGTCCACGAGGATCTCCCCGAACTTTTTCCCGCCGCCCTTCCCCCGGGCCTCCACCACGCGCTTGAGCTCGCCGTCGGTGACGTACCCGGCATCCCGGAGCATCATGCCCAGGAGGGAACGCTGCTCGCGCCCGGGCAAAACGGGCTGGACGTCGACGATGCGACCATCGGAAAAGAAAAAGATCGATGCCCGGTCATCGCAGGATATGGTGAGGGAGCCGCTCTTTCCCTGCGAGGAGATCAGCTGGAAGATGTCCGGTATGCTGAAATCGGCTATTTTACCCTGCAAAACCGGTTACCTCCGTAGTGATATATTGTATTTTGCCTGAAGTTTCTCGAACGACTTCCAGCTCCATGCCGCACCGAAGATCCAAAGAATCGCCACGGCCGCCACCGACACCGCGAGCACCCCGCCGAGCATGTCGGAGATCAACAAGGGAACCCCCTCCCCCGCGCCCAGCGAAACGGAGACGATGCCCAGCGAGACGGAAAGAACAATGCCGTAGAGCAGGGCGGAAATGTCCTTCCCCGCCCAGAATGCCCCGGCCCCCGGGACGACGATGGAGCAGGCCCGAACGTAACGCCGGTGCATGTTGATGCCCAGGACCCTCTGCTCCCGTTCCTCCCCGAAACGGATTCCCCCTCCGATCTGCGCGCGGCACTGGTTGCAGATATCGGTGGATTCCGGCCCCCCGACCACCAGGGTGCAGGCTCCGCAGGACCGGCAGGTGCCGTGCATCCAGATCTTCCTCGAGAGCGGCTTCCACAGCATCAGCCAGAACACGCCCGCCGACAAGAGCGCGAGGGCCCATTTCCCGGGCAGGGGCCGCAAGAGGAATCGGAAGACCGGGCCCTCCATGCCGTCCCGGAGCCACTCCGACCTCGGCGTGAACAGCTCCTTCCATGCGTCTTTCACCCGAAGGGGCGAAGGCACGAGCTCCCCGTGCGTCATCTCCTCGGCCCGATAGTCGAAAAGCTCCAGTTCCCGCAGGCTGCCCCACGCCGCATCCTGGACTTTCGCGGCATCCTCCAGGCGGAACGTCTGCAGGTACATCTGGTACGAATTCCAATATGCCGGCCCTCTTTGGGGATCCCTCGACGCGGACGCCTCGAAATCCGCCAGGGCTTCCGAAGTCTTCCCCATCCGGTACCGGACGATCCCGCGATTGTTGTACCCCGGGGAAGGGTCCTTCGCGTCCCGGATCCATTCGGTCCACAAGGACTCGGCGGCTTCATGGTTCCCGGTCTGCATCTCAGCCCGCGCGCGGGCGAACAGCGCCATCTCCTCCCACCGCGAGTCGGAGAAGGGATGCCCGCGGGACGATGCGCTTTCCGGCCATTCGTGGGGCAAATACC
>JACZKY010071493.1_pt1 | contig 22386 bp, 15 predicted proteins | sample 8237611 | NCBI WGS metagenome assembly JACZKY01 (sample SAMN16148055, study PRJNA663545) | marine sediment metagenome | biome: sediments and biomass from bioreactor inoculated with such sediments; feature: coastal sediments; material: methane- and iron-fed bioreactor; isolation source: Bothnian...
CTCGTGTATGTCTTCGCGCACGCGCTCGTCGCCGTGATCTGCTATCTGTTCGTCGTCGGCGAGATTCGCCGCGTCGAGCTCAAATGAACTGAACGGCGCGGGCGGCGCCGGTGCGTCCGGCGGCTCGCGCATGACCGGAACCAGGAGCAAACCGATGTCCGAAGCCCGCCACACCGGCACGCCGCGCGTCACGCGCATGCGGGTGATTCCCGTCGCCGGCCGCGACAGCATGCTGCTGAACCTGTGCGGCGCGCACGCGCCGTACTTCACGCGCAATCTCGTGATCCTCGACGACAGCAGCGGCCACACGGGCGTCGGCGAAGTGCCCGGCGGCGAAGGCATCCGTCAAGCGCTCGAACGGATGACCGACGTGGTGGTCGGCCAGTCGATCGGCCGTTACCAGGCGACGCTCAACGCGGTGCGCGCGGCGCTGTCCGGCGCGGGTGCGGCGGCCGGGCGCACGATCCGGCACGAGGTGACGTCGGCGAGCGAAGCGGCGGTGCTGCGCCAGCCGCACGAGATCAATCTGCGGCTCGACAACGTGATCACCGCGATCGAGGCGGCGCTGCTCGACCTGCTGGGCCAGCATCTCGACGTGCCGGTGGCCGCGCTGCTCGGCGAGGGGCAGCAGCGCGACGCGGTGCCGATGCTCGCGTACCTGTTCTACATCGGCGAGCGTCGGCGCACCGACCTGCCGTATCGCGACGAGGCGCATGCCGCCGACCCGTGGTTCCGGCTGCGCAACGAAGCGGCGCTGACGCCGGCCGCGATCGCGGAGCAGGCCGAAGCCGCGGTCGCGCGCTACGGCTTCGCCGACTTCAAGCTGAAAGGCGGCGTGATGGCCGGTGCGGACGAAATGGCGGCGATCGCGGCGATCAAGGCGCGCTTTCCCGACGCGCGGGCGACGCTCGATCCGAACGGTGCGTGGTCGCTCGACGAGGCCGTCGCGCTGTGCCGCGGGCAAGGCGATCTGCTCGCTTATGCGGAGGACCCGTGCGGGCCGGAGGCGGGCTACTCGGGGCGCGAGGTGATGGCAGAGTTCCGGCGCGCGACCGGCATTCCGACCGCGACGAACATGATCGCGACCGACTGGCGGCAGATGGATCATGCGGTGCGGCTGCAGGCGGTCGACATTCCGCTCGCCGACCCGCACTTCTGGACGATGCAGGGCTCGGTGCGGCTCGCGCAGCTGTGTCGCGACTGGGGGCTCACGTGGGGTTCGCATTCGAACAACCACTTCGACGTGTCGCTCGCGATGTTCACGCATGCGGCCGCGGCGGCGCCGGGCACGATCACGGCGATCGACACGCACTGGATCTGGCAGGAAGGCGACGCGCGGCTCACGCGCGAGCCGCTCGAGATCGTCGGCGGCCAGGTGGCCGTGCCGGAGCGGCCGGGGCTCGGGATCGAGCTCGACATGGCGCAGGTGGAGGCCGCGCATGCGTTGTATCGGCAGGTGGGCGGCACCGCGCGCGACGACGCGATGGCGATGCGGTATCTGGTGCCGGGGTGGACGTATGATCCGAAGCGGCCGAGTTATGGGCGGTGAGGGATCGGGCGGGAAACGATAGGCGGGAAAGCAAAAAGGGTTCGGTCTTGCTGAGACAGGGAGCAATTTCTTGCTCCCACCGGGAACCATTTCTCCGCACCTGAGGTACGGCAATCCGAGGTGCTCCCGCAGTCGGGCGCAGGCGGACGAGACGCATCATCTTGCACTTTGTCTGGACTGTTCCGATTTCTCTGCACTTTGTTCTTTGATAGCCGAACGCAGAGCAGCGCCCGCGCTACCACACGTACACCAAACACCTTCCACTAGCCTCGCATCGGCAGCAGAATGTGGTGCGTACAGGCTAGCTAACCAACAGTTGCCGTTCGATTGAGGACCAGCCGTTATATTCTCTATGGTCACTGCTCAGATGAAAGAGTGATTGCGAGCCTGCACCGAGAACTAGAAGTGCAGGCTCTCCGAGCTATCGGAGTGGGAAGTCAAGAAATTGACTCCGCCATGATTCGCGGGGCGGTTCAGTTGTACTCCCGCGAGACCTCGCTTTGCACCGCCTAAGCAGTCCTACCAACGAAGTTCTTGACTAAGTAGTTCCTCACCCCCCGGTTGAGCATGCGGCTACCGGCACCGCCCTCCCATTCTAGGTAGTTCCGCATCCGGCACTTCATCTCCTCGACCGCAGCCCCGGAGCCACAGATAACGCCTACATCCATCCCGTTATTGAGCAAATTCGCCAAGGCATTCGCTACCAAGCCTTCGTCACGGCCAAGTAGGGATAGCCATTGGACAGGTTGCTCCTTAAGCGAGTCAGATGGAGTCAGCGCTCGCAAACAGCCCGGGTAGCGCGCAAACAGCGATGAGGCCACGTTGCGCCATGCATCGTTAGACAAGCTCCAGTGCGTGAACAGCAGTTGAGTTGCTTCGAACACCGTCTTCCAAACAGTCATGCCTTGGTGAGAAAGTAGTGACCTCTCATCGGCTTCAAGACAACGGTCGATGAGGCTGAGACCGACTCCCGCAAGAAACAGGCTGGGCGCCATCAAGGAATCGTCGTCGAAGTACGAGTAGTGCAGAGCCGCTCGCCGCTCGGGAGCGAAGAAGTCGAAGTCCTCTCGCCAAGATTTCGCGGCCACGGCCTCGGCCACGTAGATTTCGGCGAAGACGCGATGACGCCAAGTGGGCATCACTTCGCCATAACTCACTGAAAACGGATTTCTTGCGTTGCGCATGAGCGCGATGAAGGAAGGGCGCAACGATGCTTCTCGATGGTCTGCGCCCTTAGGCGCTCGCTCTTGCACGAGCATGGCCGCAAGCACCAGTTGCTCGTACGCGCCGTTTGCCTCGTCGTTGGCAAGTTGAGCCGGAAACACTCCGCCCTTCGGATAGTCCTTGGTCATCAACGGGTACACGTCCGCGGCTTCTACTTTTGCTCGTGCGAATGCTGCCAAGGATGCATTGAATACCGCTTCGAACGCCGGGTCCGGAACGCTAGAAGCAGCTGCATGCACTTGGTGCCGCATCCATCGAGACACAAGCTGCACACCGTCGGGGCGCTTGAGTGCCCTTTCAATAATGGTTTGAGCGATACCAGCCAGTTCGGCGCCGTCAGCGAGTGGAGTGCCGTTGTTCTGCCGATGGGTGCTGAGCTCCCTAACCACGCCAAAGGCAGTCTGGAGTAGCAGAGGCGCGACCACTTTCCGGTTCCAAAGCCCATTCTGCTGGTCGATGGCCACCGGCGCTCTGTCGAGCATTTCCAAAACCTTGTCGAGGTCAAGCGTGACGGGGCGCCAATAGAAGCAACTCTCCTGCAACGGAAAGGGTTGAACTTCCTCAATCAACGGCAGGAAGTCGATTGGCTTGACCGCGGCCAGTGGCATGAGCATCCCCAAGCGCTCCGACAACATGTCGAGACCCATCCACACTCGCGTGTCCCATACAGCACCGACGTCCGCCTCGGTCGCCCATGCATCGAGTGCAGATTCGAGTGCAGATCCGAGCGCAGAACGAAAACCTGACGAGAGATGGCTTTCCGGATGCGAGCACTCGTCTCGAATGAACGCGCGCATGGCTGCGATAACGACATCAAGCTCGCCGGTGCCGGACGCCGCAACCAATTCAGCAAACGCGCATATACGCGTAGTGTTCTCAGCCAGCAGACGAGATATGGGCACACCGTCGGCCGAAGGCTTCCCACGGGACACCAACGCGTCGAACAGAGCGCCGGCGATAAGCCAGTCGGCAACAGGACGGTCGTGGTCACGCGGACTAAGCAGAGAGGCCTCAATGTCGTCCATGATTTCTGCCGGCCACGAGGCAGTGGTGCCGGCTGGAGATTGAAGCCCCGCGGGTGGCGATTGCTGGACGAAGGACGATATCGCCTCGTCAACCGGAAGCTCCGCCGATATCTGCTCGAGCAAATTCTTAAAGTATTCACCCAGCGCGGCTCTCGCCGCAGCCCCCCAAGCTTCACTAGCGCCCTGCCGCCCGCGGTCTGCAAGGCCCTGCTCCTCGGAAATCCAGCTATTGAGCTGGAGAAGGCGCTTATCAATCATGTGTTCCCCCACTTCGCTGCGGCCTCTAAGGTCGCTTCAATGAATTCTTTGACGCCCAAGTCTTTTGCCTTCCAACCGCGACTGAACCCTGTAAGGCACAGCTCGACACTGCCCACCGAGCCCCCGAAGTGCCAGAACTCGCCATCAGTCACGGCAAACCGATCGTGCGGAAAGGGCGACTTAGACGACTCCATACCTTCGATGTAGTGGAACTTCAGAGGGCTACCCTTCAAAAGCACTTCCTGAATGTTCTTGGCAAGAGATGCGCAGTAGATCTTGTCGTCCTTGCCTGTAAGAACAATGAGCGTCTGGAGACTGCGCGTACGGCCAGGATCAAGCTCGTCACGTAGCCGATGCAGGAGCTTACGGTCCGAGTGGCGGTCAAACAGGATGACAAGCCGAGAGCGGCGAAACGCTTCCCAGAACACTTTACTGCCCAAGAGCAATCCATTGTCCCTCCGCACGCGGTTTTCAGCGTGCCGAGCGCCGATGCATTCCAAGCCGGGAATGCGTGAGCTGTCTGCCTCCGCGAGCTGTGTTGCGTGAGGCAACGTTGCCCATAGCAAAGCAGGTTGCGCGGTACCGTTGAAGTTATGAAGTGGACGCCAATCAATCACGGGGGCAGAGGCGATTTCGTCGTCGTCCAGCGGAAGCTCTTTGACTGGAGGTCTACGCTTGTTAGCGCCACTCATGTGGTTTTGTTCGTTTTGCGAGCTGTAACCCAGTCGGCCAGCGTCTTTGTCCGCGTGGCGTCATCCAGGATGTCCTGAAGCTTCGCGACCACAACATCGGGAGCGGGAACACTAATCATCATCCCTGCCCGCTCGCCCAAGCTATTGAGTGAATTGCCCGTGAACCAGACTGCATCGTCGACGACGAGAAACCGGTCATGCACCGTAGGCATGTCTCCAGTCATAACCTTGACCTCGATATGAGCCATCTCCGTTCGCGAGAGCGTGCGCAGCAGTTGCTCACCGGCCTCAATGGTGCTGTCGATGGAGTCCGGCGTCTGCATTGCCGTGCTGGCGCCAGTAAGAATCACGACCTTGGCAGCCGCATGGGTAGTCGCTAGCGCGAAACTAAATAGCTCGGGCGCCGCGAAGTACGGATCCACGATCCAGACTCGCTCGCGCGCCGTCCCGATAAGAGAGCGAACAAACTCGGTGGCTTCAGTTCTTGAACGGTGAAACCACTTCTGTCCTAATCTCTCGGCCTCATCCGAACGCTTTCGATGGAACTCCTGCTTGCGCAGTATGGCAGGCAGAACAGTGGGGCCACCTGGCGTACGGTGCGTGCTTGTGGAGACCACATCGGAAAGCGGAACCTCGTACTCTTCAGGGGGCGCACCAGTTGGCTGGGGAACTTGAATTCGCTTACGCGCACTGATAAGGCTTACTCCTATCGTTGCCTGCCGCAGGTAGCTCGACGGCGCTTGCCACTCCAAAAGGCCGCGGCGAGGACAGTGCAGATATAGCTCGACTTCTTCAACTGCGCCGGTATGCTTTACCAGCAAGTATGGGTTCGCTGTAAAGGTCGTGGTCTGGAAGGCGCTGATGCCTGTCGGGCGATGCTCGATGACCGTGGCCTGAAGTCCTTCGGAAGTCATACCCGCCCTAGGAGTTATTTCGATAGCCGTACTTTCACTACCGTCTTCAGCGACGTGCAGCCGCACGTGCAAGCTGCGGAACACCGGGTTCGGCGCTAGTAAGTGAATGGACCCCACCAGCTCGGGATAACGCTCAAAGCTCGTGAGAATTCGGTCTGACGCCCAGTCGCGAAGCTCCGGATGCAGTTCGAACAACTTCTGAATCAAAGGCGGCACGCCTTCGGGGTACAGGTGGTGCGCGCGAACAGAGGACGGCACGTCACCTGAAACCGGGAACTTGGTGCCAACCACTAGCTGCGGCCACTGAGGCTCTTCAAGGTGTGGTTCGTTTACGGTTGGCCTGCTCGCGTCGCGCTGCAGAAGTTCAAATTTGCCTTGCCGGCAACGCTCGTACCAAGTCAGCGCCTCCTGCACAGTCAATACATACCGCGAATAAAAGATGCGGCCTTTACCTCCAAGTCGTTTCGCAGGTTCCGTCAGCCCTTGTTCCTGAGCGGGTGAGGGAAGCTCGGCTGGCCACAATTCGGCCGAAGCGAACACGAGGTGGTACTTCTCCTCGTATAACAGGCAAATAACCTGAACGATTGCATACTTGTAGTCGTCTTCGATAATCGACGTGACTTGCATCTCTAACCTTCCCCGTAGTTTGCTGATAAGTGTAACGGTCAAAAGCAATAAGAGCGAGCAGTGTGCAATAGATTGCATATTTGCTACCAACGGACTCGGCCGGTCGCAAGATCACGACGGTGGCTTCGCGAGGCTCGATAAATGCTTTGGCACTGTCGAGCAAAGGGTAGTCACGCGAAAATAAGAAAGCCGGCACGAGGCCGGCTTTGCCATGGAAGCATAAGGCTGCACTTTGTCAAGGGCGCAAATCCTTGCCCGCACTAGGACCTATCTCTTTGCACTCCAACCGCAGAAATCAAAGGCTCCTGTAAAGCGAAGGCCGAGCGGATAGATGCAATTCTCTGCACTTTGTCCTAGCTGCACTGATTTCGTTGCACTTTGTGCACTTGGCGTGGTGGTGGGTATGGCGCGCTTCTGATGCAGGTTCCACTCGATACAGGTATGGTTACATGGAATGGCAATCAGTCGACACGGGCTGCAGATGTGCATGCAGCGTACCTAGGCCAACCGCCATGGATCCCGATACCGCTCACGCCTCAACGCCGCCCAGTAGCGTCGATCAATTCATCTCGTCCTTGAATGATCCGGGAGGCGCGAATCCACTGATCTCAGCACGACGCTTCGCCGTCGCCTTGCATATCGACATGCCAACGCTCGCGCAGTTGGCCTGCGTAGAACGCAATGCCGTTAGATCTGAGCGTATGCAGAGATTTCTTCAGGACGCGATCAAAGTCATCCAAGCTGCGTCCGATGTCTCCGGAGACGTACAGCGCGCGCTCTTTTGGTATCGCAACGAGCCGCTCTCTACCTTCGACGATAAGACAGCTGAACAGCTCGTGTCAGATGGGCGCACCGGCGATTTACTCCGCTACATCTCAGCGCTTAGGGAAGGAGCCGCCGGGTAGTACGTTGCGCGTCCGCACCTGGCAACCACTCTCACGCTAGCGCGGATCCACGCCTGGTGACAGAAAACAGGGAACGGGGCATATCGGTCTGGACGTTGTTCCGCGGTATGTTTCCGTCCCACCTCTTCAGTGCGCTGGCGATAAGTCGGCATTTTCCTTTCCGCCATCACACCGATAGTCGATCACGGGAAGCTTGCCTGCGCGAGTCGGGCAAGCAATGCCGCTCGACTATGCATGGACCCATTCGCCGCTTAGATCGCCGGTCTCTCGAATCGTCCCCCAGCTTGCTCTCGAGACCGGGTGCTGCAGTTGTCACTCACGACTCCCACCCGCTCTTCTAGGTGACTCCGCAAGCCCCGCCAAATTATCCTATAGCACACATTACTCAATACAATCAATGACTTAGTTTGACGCCACGAGGTTCTGCACGCTATCGTCTCATCTTCGTGCTTCCTACAACAGCACGACGGCGCAGTCCATGCTACAGCCTGCGCAAGACTCAATTCAATCGGACCCCTAATCAACCAGGAGGAAGCCCAAAGTGGACATTTGACCTCGTGCGGAAACACAAAGGGCCCAGCCGTTGACGCGGCTGAGCCCTTCGAAAAACTGTGCATCCATGAACGGTGGATAGGCACATTCTAGCGGCCGACAGCATGCTGTCAAGGCCACCGGGAGTGTTTTTCTCGTCGTTTCCGCCCCCTTTATTTCATCCAGCCCCTCGCCTTGCATGTCGGCAGGCGAGGAGGGGCAACGCGTCCTCTTCACAGGAGGTTTTCGTGTTCAACGACGACGAACTACAAACGCTGTTTGACGAACTGGGTACACCGGTTCAAGGACAGAAAGCAATCCGCTGGATCCGTTCCAACTCCCCGGTTCGAAGGACAGATGGCGGGAGCATCAGTAATTCGGTGAGGTATTGCAGCTTGAAGATGGGAACAACAGTGGACTGCGAGGCGTATCACACCGAATATGCTGCCGCGGTGACGTGGGATCACGACGATGAAACCATCGAATTCTATGGGCAACCCTATCACCTAACCATCGTACAAACCGCACCGAGCGGACGGCGGTCCAGCTTTCAGTATGTCCCTGATTTTTTGCGCATCACTCGCGCCGGTTTCCAGTTCGTCGAATGCAAGCTCGAGGAAGATCTGGTCAAGCTGGCACGAGAAAAACCTCACATGTACACGGTTGATCAGTCCGGCGAGTGGCGCCGGATTGCAGCCGAGCAAGCAGCGGCGGACCTCGGTGCGACCTTCGTTATCCGTTCATCTCGCGAAAACGCATGGGCGCTCATCGAGAACCTTGAGTTTTTGCGCGACTACAAAGCGTGGAAGCCTCAGAACGACGTGACGCAAATTGCCGGCCTCCACGAACGGATCGCGTCTCGTCCGTGGAGCACTATCGCGTCAGTACTCAACGACCTCCCTGATATCGCGGACACGTTGTACTCCGAGATCTCATCTGGGCGGGTTGTGTTCGATTTGCCCAGCGATCGCCTAACGAATCCTCAGGAAGCGATGGTTTTCCGGGACAGACATGCAGCCGTCGCGTACCGCTCATTCGCCAAGTCCGAAACTACATCGCCCCGTCAATCGGTCACGCTCTCGATCGGCCCCGGCGCTCGCTTCCAGTGGGATGGACGGCTTTGGGAAGCCCTGAACCGTGGTGATTCATCGATAGCATGTCGCAGTATCGATGAGAAGGCAGGCTGCCACTCAAACTTCATTGAGCTTACCCCTACCGTTCTCGACGAGCTTGCTCAGCAGGGAAAGATCATCCCTGTCGTCGACAAACCCCTAGCCGATCGCCGAGACGCGTTAGCAATTCTCGAGCGCGTCAGTGTTCAAAAGCTACAAATCGCAGTCGAACGTTATCGCGTCCTATTCGAGCCCAACACTGCCACCACCCTGGTTCATTGCACGCTCCGCACACAGAAGTACTGGCTCGCCAGCTATCGACGAGCCGAACGTACCTACGGATACGGGTTCATTGGCTTAGTTCCAAATGTCACGCAAAGTCAGGGCAATCACTGTCGAAAAATCGCGCAACCAGTCATCGATGTCATGCAGCATGTATACCAAGAGAAGTGGACGAAGCCCCAACGAAAAACAATGACTGCAATGTACGGCCTGGTCATAAACCTATGCGACCAGCAAGGATTTCGACCGCCGAGTCGAAAAACGTTCGCAGCAGAAATAAGAAAACTCAAGACGCCAAAAGATGTAGTCAAGCGACTCGGCTCCCGCGTGGCCTATGAGTTGGAGCCCATCGTCCCGTATTGGTGGATTGGGCCAACAACACCGCCACACGGGACGCACCCCTTCCACATTGCTCACATCGACCATACCCCGCTGCCAATAAGAGTTCGGGCACGACTTGATGGCCGTGTTTTGAAGACAATCTGGCTGACGTTGATGGTGTGCACATTCACACGGCGAATATTGGCGTACTACCTCACTTTCGATCCACCTTCCTATCGTTCATGCATGATGGTGATCCGAGAGTGTGTCAGGCGACACGGGAGAGTTCCTCAATTTATCGTCACAGATAGAGGACCAGACTTCGAATCAATTTACTTTGAACAGCTTCTCGCTGCCCTCAAGTGCCACAAGAAACGGCGCAAAACGGCCCGCCCGCACGATGGGTCGGTGATCGAATCGCTATTTGGCACAACCCAAGAGGCATTCATTCACAACCTGCTTGGCAACACGCAGGCAGAAAGCCAATACAGGAAAGTCACAAAGGAGATATCCCCATCGCGCCTGGCCATCTGGACCTACGAAACGTTCAGTCGAAAATTCGAGGAATACCTGAACAAGGTGTACGACAAAAATCACCACACCGCACTCGGGTGCAGTCCACTCGAGGCATACAACACCGGCATCGAGTTAACCGGGCGTCGGCATCACGTTCGGGTCCTATACAACGACGCGTTCATGTTGATGACCATGCCGTCGACGGCCAAGGGCACCGCCAAAGTGACTGTTCGCGGCATCAAGGTTAACTACTGCTATTACTCATCGCCAGCACTGCGAATTCTTTCAAGGATCGGTGAACGAGTACCTGTTCGATTCGATCCTTTCGACATGGGCATCGCCTATGCATACATCGAGAACAAGTGGCACGAATGTCACTCCGAGCACTACGTCGTGTTCCGCGGACGCTCACAACGCGAAGTCCAACTGGCGAGCGAGCGGTTACGCGAAAAATTTAGGCTCGCCGGCGCACAAGAATCCGTCAATGCTCAGCGCTTGGCCGACTTCCTTACTACCGCGGAAGCTGAAGAAGCCGTCGCACTTCAAAGGCTCCATCAACTCGAAATGGAAACCTCAGAGCCAGTTTTAGCGAAGAGCCAGTCCAATGAAATCACGTCGCCTGAAGACGTGGTCCACCTGGACACATCAGACTACGCGCCCTACCAACCGAAGATTCTGGAGGAATTCTGATGTTCACCTTCGCAGAAAACTCTCCAGAGTATGCCGAGTTGCTGAAATTCAAGTCGAGACGCGTGATGCATCTCAAGTTGAAAGAGGCCCTTGACTCGCTGTGCAACGCCGGCAATCCGTCCCGCGCTGATTCGTTCATGGTTCTTGTCGGCCCATCTGGCGTCGGCAAGTCTGTCGCCATTGAGGAGTTCATCAAACGAGTAAACATGTCGTACGCAACCAAGCTCGAGTCAGATCCGTCATTCGTGCCAGCCGTATTGGTCTGCCTTCCAGCTCCAATCCGCGGGGATTTCAATTGGAAGGATGCGCTCGTCCGTACGCTCGAATGCTTCTACGAACCGCTCATTCGACGAAAGGTTATCCAACGCATGCTGGTCGAGCTCGACGGAGAGATTGTTGGAAATCTTCCCGCATTGGTGGCGGAGGAACTCCGAAGGGCGCTGAGAAGCTGCGTCATCCACCGAGGGACAAAGATCATCGCCTTCGATGAAGCGAGTCACCTGTTCATCATTCGTTCAAGGTCACAGCTCTCGCTGCAGTTGAAGCTAGTTAAGTCTCTCAAGAACGACATCGAAATACCGATGATCCTTGCCGCCACCTATGAACTCATCAAGCCGGAGAACTTCGATTCGCAACTGCTCAGGCGCTCAGATATCGTTCATTTCGGACGATACACGGCCGAAGACCTCCTGAGCGGAAACTCATACGGCGACTCGTTCCGCGACACCATACATACGATGCTTCATGCGCTGCCGGTTGAGTGGGATAAGGATCTCGTGAATCACGCCGACTATTTCCTCATGCGATCCGTGGGATGCGTCGGTATCCTCAAAACATGGTTGCAGCGCGCGCTTGAACGGGCCTTGACCCACGGCATCCCGGTAGATAGCACCCTACTCGAGGCAACGGCCTTCTCGAACTATAAGCTGATGGCGATGCTGAAGGAGGCGATAGCAGGAGAAGCCCTTCTGAATGACATCAAGGAAGACGATCTCGCACACGAGCTCGGATTTGATTACATCCCCACAATTCCAGCTCGGAAGCAAACCGCCTCCCCGGAGTCACGTCGCCCTGTAAAGAAGCGCCGACCAGGGACAAGAAAGCCAGGGCGAGATCCCGTCGGAGGAGCCTCAAATGACTTCTGATGACGATCTGTGGCAAACGTCGAATTGGCAGATGCCGGAACGAAGCCGCCTATATCGGATCGCTCCGCTAGGCAACGATTCGATCATGCGGGAAGCATTGCATAGCGTGTTGATTCGCCTCGCTCTGGCTCATACCGTCAGCCCGCTTGTTTTGATGAGGCGCGAGATCGTTCCGGAGACAAGGATTCGACATACCAAACATAGTTCGAGTTTCACGGAGTCTCACCTGAAGACCATGAACGGTGTGGGCAAGTACGCAGCAGAATTCACTCGAAAGCTGGAAGACCTGACCAGCCAACAGAAGCTTAGCGAATGCTCTTTCATGCTGTGGTCCGGTCTCCTCGACCCACGAGCACTCGGGCTCCTATACACACATCCAAGGTGGTGCCCGATGTGCTTCCTTGAATGGCGTGATGCCGGACACGAACCATATCTTCCATTGATCTGGCAAGCAGCCCCGATTTTGGTATGCCCAGTTCACAGCATGGCGCTGCAGCATGAATGCCCTTCGTGCCGACGGATTCAGCCATTTGTGCCGCGCCACGCGCATGTGGACTTTTGTTCTCGGTGCGGCAGTTGGCTCGCGGCGAACCATAAAGAGCTCAGAGGAATCGTCAAAGCAAGCCGAATCAGCCCGCGTCAGCGGTACAACATCGATGCAATCGGCGAAATGATCCTCCGCGGGCCGGAAATCAGCGAATTGCTCACAGCTCGGCATCTGCAGACTCGCATTGCCGAGATCGCTGATCGTCACTTCGATGGCGCCGTCGCGAACATCGAGAGAGCACTTGGATTCACAAAGAGGGTCATCAGCCAATGGCGTTACCGAGACGTGCAACCATCGCTACCGTCCCTTCTTCTGATGACACAAGGGCTACGCACCACGCCCGTTGCATTCCTGCGAGACGGTCTCGAGGACTCGTTTGCGGCACCTCCGCAACGGCAGTTCCGGCCACCGACGCGCCGCACTTTAGATCTGTCCGTCAAGCAGCGCAATGCTTTGACCGAGGCGCTCCGAAATATCATCGCCGAGGGGTACTCCGAGTCCCCGATGAAGGACGTCGCAGAGAAATTGGGCTACAAGTATACGTACCTTCGATACTGGTTCGAGGACGAGTGTCGGCAGATCTCGAAACTTCATCGCCAGTGGATACTGGCTCAACGTCTAGAGAAGGGAAGGCGCGATGCTGCGCTTGCAACGCAGGTCGTTCGAGCGCTGTATTCTACTCAGGCACACGTCACTCGGCGTCATATCGAAAAATGTCTGCGGAATGCGGGGTTATCACTCGCCAATCCTGTCGTACGCGAGGCAGCAAATCGCGTGAAGGCGGAGCACTTTTCCGTAATTCGCGAACTACAACCCGGCGAGTTGGATAGCTCCTTCGGACACAAAGCCTAGATGCTGCACTGTCAGGTCGACATCAAGTTAGACACCCTCGGCGGCCCCTTCACACCGTCTCGGCGGTGTGAAGGAGGTTCCCAAGCAACGAGGAACGGAAGCGCGAGTAACTACGAACGCACCGCAGATGTATACGAACGAGGGCATTCCAAATTTACTGCGAATTTCACCGAAATCCGGCCAAGCTGACGTACAAATTGAGCCGGTCAATAGTCATGTAGCGTAGGAACTCGGGTTCTGCGAACTCCGATGGCCAATCACTCCGGGACGCTGAATGCCTTGGCGAGCCGTCCTCTCAATTGGTCAGGCTTGCGAAGCTCGCACTCCCAAACAATCAGCACGCGCCACCCCTGCTCTAGCAGGCGCCTCTCATTATCAAGATCACGCTCGCGGTTGCGTTGTAGCTTTGGGATCCAAAACTCACGACGCGTCTCCGGTAACTTCCCTCGCGGACAATCATGTCCATGCCAGAAGCAGCCATGTACAAGTACGACCGTGGCGTGACGCCTAAGCACGATGTCAGGCGTTCCGGGGAGCGTCTTTTGGTGCAACCGGAATCGTAGTCCCAACCTGTGCAGGATGGAACGCACTAATTTCTCTGGTTTTGTATTCGACGAACGAACCGCTGCCATGTTACGGCTGCGCTGCGCTCTGGATACGCTGTCAGTCATTGATCGCGGTGAAGGGTCCGTGAATTCAATTGCACCGTCCGACCTCTTAGCCTTCGCGAACCTCTTCCAGCCCCTTTCTTAGAGCGTTAGCGTGTGCCGTGATGAAGGGAGGCGGCAAGGCGTTACCGATCATCAGTGCAATCGACTCCTTGCCGTGAGCCACATTGAACTTGTACTTCCGTGGAAACCCCTGGAGGATCGCCGCTTCCCTCAGGGTGATCGTCCTATTTTGGCTCGGATGCAAAAAGCGACCCTTCGACGGATTGTGACAGCCGCTCGTTATTGTTGGCGCAACCTGATCCCAAGCCATACGTCCGTAGACGTCCCGGAATCCGTTGCTGCGCTTGTGGCACTCGAGCTGATATTCTTCAGGCAGGTCAACGCGACTACCGCCATTTTTAGGTATTAGCGCGATGAGTTCACGCACTTCTTTCGATCGGTTTTCTCCCAACGCATGCAGCTCATCCTGTGTGTTCTTCGGGCTATCGAGACCACCAAGAGCTTCACGGACGGTTACTCGCTTGCTCGCTTTATCCGCCAACACAGGTGTGTGGATATTTGAGGCCAGCATTATGAGACGCTTACGTCTCTGCGGCACCGCATAGTCCGCCGCGTCCAGCACATGCACCACTGTCTCGTAACCCAATGTCTCGAGTTCACAGCGCATTTTGAGAAATCGAGCGTCCTTGGCCAAGGCCGGCACGTTTTCAAGCATTATTGTCTTCGGCTGCATGATCTCAACGAAGCGCAGGAAATCAGCAACAAGATCATTACGCTCGTCCTTGACCGACGTTCGTTGGTTCTTGGTCCGCAGCCGCGAAAACCCCTGACACGGCGGGCACCCGGCAAGAAGGTCGAGCTCGCCAGGCTTCAGCCCCGCTCCACGCAGCACCTCTGCCGGGTCTAATCCGCGAATATCTTGTGCGTAAAGACGAACCTTCGGGTGGTTTAGCCGATAGGTTTCCTGGGCCTTGCGGTCGATTTCAACGGCCGCGGCCACGACGAACCCTGCTTTCTTGAGGCCTAAACTCAGGCCTCCGCACCCACTAAACAGGTCTATGGCGTGCAGCGGCTTTGCGTTGGTGTTCTCTTTGCGAATCATCAGCTTAAACTTGAGAGTCCGTGTAGTCTTCCGTATCGGAGCTCCGGATTGACGTTAGGTACTACGGGTGCACAGATGCTAAGTAGCCGGTCAGTTGATCTACCAACTGCGCCAACTCTGCCGAGCCACCTCTAGCGCCCGCAATGAGTGTCTCGCCGTGCGAGTCAGTGCGCTCGTTTGAAACGTTCGGCCCATACAGGCCAACAGCCAGTTCCCTCAACCGGTCCTTGTGATCCTGTGACTTTTGTGCTGCAGGATCGGCCTGTCCCACGGCTCGGAGTATCAATTCCTCAGGGCATAAGGTCGGGATAAAGGCAACGTTCCTTCGCAGCCACGCCAAGTATTTTCGCTGAATTTGTACACGTTGCGCCAAATTCCCGCCACCGGCCCCGCCATCCACTGTCAGCTCTGGATCCACGCCCGTCTGCTCCTTGATCTTCGCAGCAAGCGTGTCATTTTGCGCCACACCAATTGTGTCCGGGTCAACGAACTCGGGGACGAGCCGCTTGTCGCCGTCCAGGAGCACTAAAGTATGCCCGGGCGCCGCCATGAGTACAGGCACGTGATACTTCAAAATAGCATCGGCCCCACCACTTGGGAACTCGACAGCAAAGACCTCTCGCGTTGCGGCATCCGCTATAGTCAGGAGTGCCTGCTCCACTACCATCTTCGCCAATCGATCCTCAACTAAAACTCGGATCCGCCCACCGCTCATTGCACCAAGGCGACGAAAAGCGGCATACGGGTGCGTCGACGCAATCGCCGCAAAACGCCCGTCTTCCAGCTGATGAAACGTCTTGATCGCATCGTCCGGTAGCCCCGCGGTCATATGAGGCGAGTGAGTTGAAAACACGACCTGCAGCTGCCGGACACGCGCCATCTTTACGAGGAACGCAAGCAACCGCTCTTGCGCCCCTGGATGTAGGGACACCTCCGGCTCGTCAAGCAAGACCAAGGTTCCCCTTGTAGCTTTCAGAATCTGTACCACACAGCTGGTTACGGCAACCTCACCGCTGCCTGCGAACGCTTCCGAATATCGCCCGTGCTTTGTCTTAAAAACGATGCTGAGTCCGCCGTCACCCTTGAAGAGGCGATGTCGAATCCAGCGTGCCTCCTCATATTCTCTACCCAGAACAAAACTCACCATTTCCAGCTCAGCCTGAGCGAGTAGCCGATTCTCCGTCGCGACCTTCCGGTTACGATACTCTACAGATGTATCGTTCGCTTCAATCACGCGTGCTAGCCATTCAGCATCGTATCGAACCTGATCCATCTTGCTCGTGATGCGACGTGAAAAGGACTTCTTTGCAACGCCAGCCGCCCCCTTAACTGCCGCCAGTGTCGCAGGCCGCCTTGCTACCGACACCCGATTAGCCGGATCCTTGCCAAAGTAGAAATACTTGTCGAATGCGCTCAATTCCTTGCGAAAATTTATATAAAGCACGTCGCGAGTTACGGGGTTCCACCGATCCTTGCTTCGCCCCGCGTACGTTTTACCCGGCTTAAGAGTTGGCTCCGCCATGTCGTCGCCCGGACTTTCCTTTGTCGGCTCCCAGTAGTTCGGATCGAGCTTGTCGCCGCGGACCTTTCGCACACGCGCCTTACGCGTCTCGACGATACCCTTCAGGGCAGAATTGTAGTGCCCGTAAATGAACCGGCTTGGGCTACCATCCCCCTCCTCAATTGGGTCAACTTTCGTGCTGAACCAATACTGCCCGGTCGACTTACGCGCAGGAGCGCCGTACAGCGCATTCAAAACTGACGTTTTGCCAGAACCGTTTGATCCGACCAACGCCGTAACGGGGAATGTGAAGTCAATGCGTGTACCGTCTGCAATGTTCTTGTAGCGCGGGAAGCGAATGTGCGAGATGTAGCCGGGGAAAACCATCTCATATTTGTTGCGATTTTCTTCAACGCGCAAGATTTCGTCGTTAAGTTTTAGCATCGTCAAAACACTGTTAGATGGCGAAGGCCAATGCGTATCGACCTGATGGGAATCGGATTTGGGGCCACCAGACAGACTGATGCTTGCCGTAAGCTTTCGTTCGGATCATAAACAGGGTTATGCGATCGTTCGGCACGGACAGAGCCTCACCTCCGGTCAATACACCCTGCGTCTCTCGCCGGCTCTCACGCAGATCACGCCCCCGATCAACATAAACGTAAGCCATGCCGTGCTTCAAAATTTCCGCACATTGCTCCAGCGACTCCGCAACGGCGAGGGGATTCCATACTCGCTCCGAGCTTTCCGGATCTGGAACGGTCAGCTTGATGAGTTCCTTGACATCTGCGATTGAGAACGATTCATGACACTTATCTTCAATGCCGGAAAGCAGCTTATCCAGCTTCGGCGTGTGCTTAGAGCCTACATCGTCCCTTAACACTTGAGCCGGGTTGTAAGTGCCTCCGCCGGTATAGACACCGATAGCGCCAGGAACCAAGACGTTACGTCGCGTCGCCTGGAGACCATTCTCCAAGTAGATACCGCGAAACTCTTCGCCAGAATTTTCGGCAATAAGTTTCCGTAGACTCCGCTCCATCTCGTTGATAGCGCGAAAAACCACGTGCAGCTCGGGCGGGAGCCAAAGTCGTAGCAATCCTATATCTTGACGTCGATATCCGTACATGCGCGCATGCTGAAGCACCGTATCGGCCTGCGGCGTACGTGGATGGCGCCCGTAGTAACTCACAAGCAAGTTCTTGATGGTTACGCCGCGTCCGAGTTTGTTCCCACCGACGAAGAGGTTGTAGGGCGCATGCAAAGCCACGTCTTCGTCAGTCTCCCCGTTCACGAGTTTGACCGTGATGCCAGGGGAAAGAAACTCGATTTTCTCGAGCAAACGATCGAAGTTTGCCTTTGCCAACTGTTTGTGTGTACCTGCGAGATCGTCGAAGGCCTTCCGGAGCCGGGCAATGAGTTTGGCGTTCTTCGCCTTCAGGCCGGATGCCAAGTCAGCCTTATACATGCGCAGCAGGTCGACGATGTGCTTATGGTCGCTTGTCCGTGTACTCACGTGGCACAGAAACGCACATTTTTGATCGGGGCTCGCTTCTCGCTTGAATGTCGCACCGATCATGAAAGTATCCAGCGCAGACAACAACGAGGCCGGCATCTGACTGCCCGGTGTGGGTTGCGATCCAGCGGACAAAGTCACGAGGTCCGCTAAGGGAAACTCACGAACGAGGTCGGCGCTGCGTTTATCGAAAAAGTCGTCCCCGCCGACGTAGTCACCACCAGGGTGACTTAGCACCGTAAACTTCGGCCGAAAGGCATGCTTGCCTTCTTGGAGGAATAGTGCTCCAGGAGTGGCGGTTACCTGCAAATAAGTATTTTTATCAAAGAACCCACGCAGTTCTTCAATCTGACCATTTATCTTGCTGCGCGAACCGTCGTTCTTGCGAGCCTTGGTGTTCAAGCTCGCCTGATCAGCCTCGTCATCAATAATCAGGCACGGAAGTCCCCGAACACCGGCCCCCTTGAAGTTCTCAATCAAAGTGTTGAGGATGCTGCCGTTCTTCGTTACCACAATGGCACAGGTACCGCGCTTGATGCGCTGTAAAAAGGCGTCTTTATCACGAAGATCCGCTTTCCCTAGGATGTCCATGCCCGGAAACGCTTCTTGAATTCGCCCCCGCGTTTGCTCATACAGGGGATCAATGTCGGACGTGAGAACAATGAGTGTCCGATATCCCTCATCCGCACCCATCGCACCAGTCACGGTCAGGACGCCAGTTTTGCCACTTTGCACAAGACCATAGATGAGCCCGTTCGTCTGCTCCTTGCCTCCGCTCAACGGGTTGACCCATTTACCGACAACTTCGCTCGCCGTGCGTGCGATGTCGTCGACTTCGTTATCGTTACTCACCTGCTGACGAAGCAGATTGAGGATCTCGTCGATATGTCTCATCGTGCCTTGTTTCCCCGTGTACTTAAAAGGTTGGCCCAGTCAGCTGGTGCGATCTTTCCCGGCAAAGTGCCATTGGGGCCGCTGATCTCGAAATGCTCCCGGTGCTTACGTCGGCAAGATACATGCAGTGCTGCATTCCGTGTCGACGCAACGCAAATGAAGTCACTATACGGTAGCGCAGCAACGCCGTCCGCCCCGCAAATCAAACCTATCACGAGCGGCATTACTTCTGCTCGTGCTTGGAGAAGAGACTGCTCGTCGGGCACAAACGTAAAGCTCCACGGACTACGTTTCGCCGTCGAGTATTTTAAGTGGATCTGCAATCGCTCGTTCAATACGAACAACGGTGGGGTATAGGTAACGCTCGCACCGTTCGATCCGCGAATAAGTCGATGAATAGCCGCACCTTCATAGAACTCCTGCTTCTGGATTGGCATTAGACACCTTTGTCAAACATGTGAAGAGTTCTGCACCGGTGCCACGCCAATCAGTCCTGCCAGAGGGCAGGCGATCGCATCGCCTGACTTTCTTTCGAACGACGCTCGCATACATTAAGGTCTCTATAGTTGCCACCGCTTCTTGCGTCGACGTTGCTGTTGCTCGCCGTCCGTCAGTTCTTTTCGTCACGCTATCATATAGTCGCAGAGCGGTTTTCGAAACAGCAATGATATTGGTTCAGATCGTAGCCCCAGCACCTAGCCAAGCGCAACGGAGGCGCAGCATATGGGCATAGCAAGCCGCTCATGATTTTTGGTAGCCATCGAGAGGTCATCACAAGACACGTCGGCGACGCCACAAACTCGCAAACTTGGACCCGTTGTCGGGACAGCATGACTTCGCCATAGAGAAACCCACAACTTTAGGCGACAGCCTTGACCCAACTAATTTCTGAATCACTGCTCTCGCAAGCTATCGCGAACCAGCAAGAGCGTATGCGCGGCTATGAAGTTCCGTCGGAAGCTCTCACATTCGAGACTGTGCGTGCGCTCGACTATGCATTCTGTCGCGAACTGATGCCGCATCTTCCTGAGCTGAATGTCTCAGAACGACGGCACCAATTCATACTGCGACGCGGAGTCAACGGAGCACTATCGAGAGTGCTGCCGAAGGAGCTCGCTTACACGCGCCCTCGCATATTTGCTTCGTCGAGTTTTACCCAAGAACAGGCTGACGAGTTCCTATTCGATTCTGGTCTACTGGGGTTGGCCAGCCATCTCTTCACGCAATTGCGAGCGGGTTTCTTGCAGGGACATCTTGACTCTCGGCGTCAAGTGCGAGGCATGAAAATCCTCGTACTTACTGCCTCAGACGAAACGCTGTATTACGAGCAAGTTGGCTACGCTGGCGTCGATTGGCTGAGTGATCGAGCGCTTCAGCTGGGGCGGCCCAAGGAAGAGGAGCTTCGCTGCGTCCGCGAGGCGATGCTCCCACAAATGACTCAACGCATACTATCCGGCGCCCACGATGGCGAGGGGCTATTCCCCGAGGCGGACCGACATTTCCACGAATGTGCGCAAGTCTACTCGTCCCGCATGCCCTATCGAGATCTCTTGTCGGATGACGATCGCATCGGTGGGCGCCCCTACTCTGATTATGTTCAAGTGCTGACTGCGCTATCAACCTTGAACGAAACCCGGCTGTGCACGGCGACCATCCTCCACTCCGAACGACCTCACTTGGATATGCGAAACCTTCTTACCGGAGGGACGTTCGCGGATGAACTTATTGAGGTAGTGGCCAGTTTCCTAGATGCCGAAATGGGGGAGGTCAAACACCTACTTACCCACCTCACCCTGTCTCCATACAACAGCTCATCGCACCTAGATCGAGGCACGCCAGCTTGGGCACCCATCGTCCAAACAAGCGCCAACTTCTGCGCGCTACCCTGCTATGGACTTGACATGAATCCGTTCATCTTCCTGGCAACAGAACTGCGCGAACATTACAAGTCGGACTGGTTTGAAGCTGCCAACGCTCGAGAATCCCGTTGGATTACCGAACTCCGTCTGTTGTTTCCAGCTCCACGCTGGCGCTGCGTAGACGGTGTCAAGATAAGACGACGAGGTAAGGTCGTCACCGACATCGACTTCGTCGCCTACGATTCAGCATCGCGCACGGCTGCCCTTTTTCAGTTGAAATGGCAACAGCCTTCTGCAGGCGACGAGAAGACCCGTCGAAACAATGCCAGCAACCTGGTGAGCGAATGCAACAAGTGGATTGCAGCAGTCTCCGAGTGGTTAGCCGAGGAAGGGTTGCCAGTACTCGCACAACGCCTGGGCATTCCTCGTGATGAGTTGACTGACTCGTCGCTGTTCGTCCTCGGACGCTACGGCGCGCATTTCTCCGGACACGCGAACGCTGACTTATGCGCAGCTTGGAGCAACTGGGGGCACTTTGAGCGCGAGCGAGCGTTGCATCCGTCAGCAACGGTTCGCGAGATGTTCGACAATCTTGTAGAGGAGGTAACCGAAATCAAGCGTACCGTACAGCCCGAGTCCTTGATGTTGCCGCTGCCTGGCTTGGTCCTTGTCGTAAACCCGAACCGACGCCCCGCAGACATGGAGCTACCGTGAAGTTTTCCGAGTGATAGCAGCAACAACGCCGTCACTGAAAGAGGTAGGTAAGCGCACCAACCCGCCCTGCTACAGCCCACCCGAAAGCCACGCTGTAGTCAAACTACGCTGCCTTGACTCGCTCTGCTTCCCCTATCTCTTGGAGAAGAATCGCACTAATTTGGAGCGGGCCATGAGCAAACAAAAACCGGCTCGGGGCCGGCTTTGTCTGCGAAGCATAAGGCTGCACTTTGTCAACAGAAGCATATCTTTGCATCTAGTGCAAAATTACCCTTCCTGTCTCATTGCGACCGAACCCTTTTCAAATCTGTTGGTGGAGCGGAGGAGGATCGAACTCCCGACCTTCGCATTGCGAACGCGACGCTCTCCCAGCTGAGCTACCGCCCCAACAGCTGACTATCATACACACGCATTTCTGCGCTTGGCAATAGGGGTTGTATTCTCCCGACGCGTCACTTCGACGGCGCGCCCGCCAGCACCCAGTCGACCACCGACCGCAGGTCGGCATCGCTCATGCGCGGATGCGCGGGCATCGGGATCGCCCCCCACGCGCCGGAGCCGCCGTCCTTCACCTTCTTCGACAGCTTCGCAACGGCTTGCGGGTCGGCCTTGTAGCGCGCCGCGATGTCCTTGAACGACGGCCCGACGAGCTTGCGATCCACCGCGTGGCAGCCCATGCACGCGTTGCTGCGCGCGACCCTCAGCCCGTCGCCGACATCCGCATGCGCGGTGCCGAACGCACCCGCCAGCGCCACCACCGCGGCGCCATGCCGCACCCATTGCTTCATTCTGATCCGCGTCCGTTTCATTGCGGCGCCGCCTTCGGGTTGCCCGGATGCACGCTCGTCGAATTCGAGATCGGCGCCGGCGGTTGCAGCGGCGTGGACTGGACCGACGCGTCGGGCACCGCCCCGACCGTCGCGGCATCGGCCGGCGCAGCGG
>JACZKY010011116.1_pt1 | contig 22307 bp, 23 predicted proteins | sample 8237611 | NCBI WGS metagenome assembly JACZKY01 (sample SAMN16148055, study PRJNA663545) | marine sediment metagenome | biome: sediments and biomass from bioreactor inoculated with such sediments; feature: coastal sediments; material: methane- and iron-fed bioreactor; isolation source: Bothnian...
GTCTTTAGATAATTTAAAAACTGGTTATTTTTCGATATCACCTCATTGTGCCCGAGATTCGTATGAATAAATATCAATCTATTATTTTTTAAATCATTAATCTTTAATTGTGATTCTTCAGATTTAAAATATGGAATTTGCCAGGCATCCAGATCATCCATTAAATTTTCAGTTTCTTCTTTTGTTCCGCCATTATCCGTATAAATATCAATAAATCTGCCGTTAAAATTATTAATCCAGTAAGAAAATTTTTCTGTCTGTCCATAAAGTGCATCAAACAAAACCACATCAGAAATATTTGCTGTTAAACCTCCCCGCATTAAACAAAATGAAATAACCCGATAAGCCCCGCTATGTCCTGCTAAAAAGATGTCTCCAACTTTGTTAGAGTTCAATTTTGCATTTTCATTTAAATATTTTAAAACATCATCAATCAGGTTTTTCAAGCCGTCTTTTTCTTCTAACTTTCCTCCAAAAGAATCAGGTGAATTTTTTGGACCTTCTGGGAAAACAAAAATTGCATTCTTATTGCTTTTACAAAATTGTTCGATAAGATTAAACTGAGCACATGCACTATCTATATTATTATTCCATCCGTGGAAGTAAATCACAAAATTTATTTTTTCTGTCGGTTTAAATCCTTTGGGAATAAATATCGCAACACTGCTGTCACTATAATGCTCTTTGGCAGAATATGTATTACCATCATAATTGTGTCCATTTTTTCTTTCAGGATGCGGAAAAGGTGCAGATGAGAACTTTGGAACAAACATCTCTCCAAAACTCTTGTATCTTTCGGTGAGAGGTTGTGAAAATGAAAATTTTGCTAAGGCTAAGATTATGAATATTAAAAGTGTAGTTAATTTTTTCATAATTTTCTATGAGTACTAGGTTGCAACCAAACATTTGGTAACAATACGTTTTATTTTCGCCAAATCAATAGCAGTCACGAAATGGTTCGTGACTGCCGTATAATATAATTAAATCTCCACGTGGCTAACACTAATTACATTAGCATTTTCACTTATCTGTTTTAGCATATCTGCAGTTGCAGCAGATTGTAGTTTCATCGTACAGCAAGCTGCAATTCCACCTTCAAAAATAATGTTTTCAATTTCCTCAATATTAATTTGTCCGCTTCTTATTACATCAAGCACACTTGCAAGTACTCCGGGTTTGTCATAATGCTTTACAACCAATTGATAATGTGCATCAGTTATTTTAGCTCTGTTAACCCAATGTTCAATAACTCCGCTGTGAACAAATTTCTTAATTATGTTTATTGTTTCTTCGGCAACCGCATCCTGTGCCTGCTCAGTTGAAGCACCAATATGATGAGTGACATAGATGTTAGGATTGTTTTGTAATTTAGAAGAAACCTCTCCCGTTTTTCCTTCAGGTTCACCTTTAAATACATCGCAGGCGTAGCGAATATTTTTTTCTTTAATTGCTTCAAGAAGATCATCCTCAACAACTACATCATGCCGTGATGTATTAACTAAATAAGCTCCATCTTTCATATAACTAAACATCTGTTTGTTAAACAATCCTTTTGTCTGCGGAGTAGCAGGGAGGTGGATTGTAACAATATCACATAAAGGCAAAAGCTGATCCATTTCACTAAAATCTTTTATCTGTACACCTTCAATCCGGGTAATATCTTTTCCATAAACATTCATCTCAAAAGCATTTGCACGCTTTGCAACTTCCTTACCAATGTTTCCAACTCCAATTAAACCAAGCGTTTTACCTTTTAATCCTTTACCTTTAGAATATTTGTCTTTATTCCAAACGCCTTTGTTAAAATCAGAAACGTTATCAGGAATAAAACGATCCAAAGAAATCATCAACCCAATTGCCAGTTCAGCTACGGCAACCGCATTCATTCCAGGACAGTTGGTTACATAAATTCCCTTTTTATTTGCCGCAGCAATGTTGATATTATTAACTCCCGATCCAGCGCGGATTATTAAATTAAGTTTCTTACTATTGTTAATTGCTTCTTCATTAACGATAGTAGAACGGACAACTACGATATCAACATCTTTTGCGGCTACGGGAAGATCTTTCTCACCAAGTTTAGGATTGTAGATTACTTCAAGATCAAGATCTTTCATTTGCTGGATATATTTATCCGGAAATTTATCCGCTACTAATACTTTTAGTTTCATTTTAACCTCTTTGTTATTATTTATATTCAATTGTCATCCTGAGCGAAGACGAAGGATGGCTAGCTTCCTCCCTCGACTACGCTCGGGATGACGGTTCAGTGTTATAAAAGATTTTTTAATTATGGTTTACCCGGAAACGATTCTACAAATTTTATTTTTATATCCGGAAATGAATCCACTATTTTAATTTTAACGTCTGGAAATGACTCAACTATCTGCCACTCACCGCAATCATCCGGAAATGAATTCACAAGTTTAACTTTCAGATCAGGAAATGCATCCACTATTTGAACTTTTATATCCGGAAATGATTCTACAAATTTCACTTTGCCGTTAAGCGGAAAATCTTTGAATGTACAATTTCCAAAATCTATTTTGCTTTTTTCTTGAGATATGGATGTAGTACTTAAAAATAAAATAATTAATAAAGTCATTTCGAACGAAGAGAGAAATCTGTTGCTTAATTTTGAGAACAGGCTTTTATATCGAGGAATCTCTACAAATGACATTATAATTTCATTCATTTTATTTTTCTGAGTCAGACTTCCTATTAAAAACAAATGTCACTCTTCGACTTCGCTCAGAGTGACAAATTTTATTTTAACATCGGAATTTTTACATTCCATTTTTTTGCATTATCAATAGCTTGTTTGTAACCTGCATCAGCGTGACGTATTATGCCCATGCCGGGATCGTAAGTTAGAACTCTTTCTAATCGGGCTTCGGCTTCTTTTGACCCATCTGCAACTATAACCATTCCTGCATGAATTGATTTTCCAATTCCAACTCCGCCGCCGTGATGAACCGAAACCCAGCTTGCACCGCCGATGGCATTTAGCAATGCATTAAGTATAGGCCAATCTGCAATTGCATCACTGCCGTCAATCATACATTCTGTCTCGCGATTTGGTGATGCAACAGATCCGCAATCAAGATGATCTCTTCCAATCACAATTGGAGCTTTAACTTTTCCATCTGCAACAAGCTGATTAAATATTTTTCCCATCTTAGCACGCTCGCCATAACCAAGCCAGCAAATACGCGCTGGCAATCCCTGAAAGTGAACTTTCTTTTGTGCCATATCAATCCAATTGATAAGCTGTTTGTTCTCAGGAAAAGCATCACGAATTGCCTGATCAGTTACATAAATATCATTTGGATCACCGCTAAGTGCTGCCCAACGGAATGGACCTTTGCCATCACAGAAAAGCGGGCGAATAAATTCGGGTACAAATCCCGGAATATCAAAAGCATTTGTTAATCCATTTTCTTTTGCTTCACCGCGGATATTATTTCCATAATCAAAAACTATCGAACCGCGCTTTTGAAATTCCAGCATTGCTTCAACATGCTTTACAACAGTTTTACGAGCAAGTGAAATATATTTATCAGGATCAGATTTTCTTAACTCAGGTGCTTCTTCAAAACTCATATCCATTGGAACGTAACCATTTAACATATCGTGAGCTGATGTCTGATCAGTAACGATATCAGGAATGATTCCACGTTTTAATATTTCGTGATGAACTTCACCTGCATTGCCAACTAATCCAACAGAAATTGCTTCTCCTTTTGATTTTGCATCAAGAACAATTTTTAATGCTTCATCCAAATTATCAGTAATAATATCTGTGTAGCCGGTATCAATTCTTTTTTGTATTCTGGAGCGATCAACATCAACACCAAGGAATGAAGCTCCGTTAAAAGTTGCCGCGAGAGGTTGAGCGCCGCCCATTCCACCTAAACCTGCAGTTAAAACAAATCTTCCTTTAAGCGATCCGCCAAAATATTTTTTTGCTGCTTCTGCAAAAGTTTCGTAAGTGCCTTGCAGAATTCCCTGAGTGCCGATATAAATCCAGCTTCCCGCTGTCATTTGACCATACATCGTTAAACCAAGCTGTTCAAGTCTGCGGAATTCATCCCAGGTTGCCCAATCGGGTACAAGCATTGAGTTTGATATAATTACTCGTGGTGCATTTATATGTGTTTTGAAAACTCCCACAGGTTTACCGGATTGAACCAAAAGTGTTTCATCATTTTCTAAATCTTTTAACGATTTAATAATTGCTTCATACGCTTCCCAGTTTCTGGCTGCTTTTCCTCTTCCGCCATAGACAATTAATTCTGCTGGATTTTCTGCAACATCAGGATGAAGATTATTCATCAGCATTCTCATCGCTGCTTCCTGTACCCATCCTTTGCATGAAATTTCTGTTCCGGTAGGAGCTATTATATCTTTAAATTCTGCGATCATTTTTAATCCTTAAAATGCTTTTCTAATAGATTATCATATTGTTTGTAAAGTGATTTGTAAATCCATTTTTTTAGGAACCAACTTTTCTTCATTTCTTTTTTCATAAAATCAGAGTTTTGTTTCAGTTGATGAGTAATCCTAATTTTTTCATCTTTTGTGAATTTAACAGTTTCATCATCTAGTTTTAATTTTTCTATGATGGAATTAAATGCTTTCTCTTCAGCAAAAAATCTATTATCACCGCTTACTTGTTTTAGTGCCTGTTTGCAAAAATTACTTAATAATTTTTTCTCGTTTTTATCGAATTCAAAATTATAGTTTGTAAATAGTTTTTTCATTTTCTCCTTTTATATTATTAAACGATAATATTTTTTCTCTCATTTTCTGATATCCCGGTTTGATTACGTCATATATATAGTGTAATCTTTCTTTATATGGAATAAATGCTGATTTCATTGAGTTGATAGTTATTTTTTCAAAATCCTCAAAGTTCAAATTAAAATACTGAATTGCCGTTAAAAACTCTTTTGTCATAGTAGTGTTACTCATTAATCTGTCATCAGTGTTTAATGTAACACGGAATTTTTCTTTATATAAAATTCCAAATGGATGGTTCTCAATTTTATCAACGGCACCAGTATGAACATTTGATAAAAGACATATCTCTAATGGAATTCTTTTATCTAAAACATATTGAGCAAGTTCACCAAAACTTATAACATTTCCATTAGAATCAAGTACAATATCTTCGAGCAATCTTGTTGCATGTCCAATGCGATGTGCACCGCACCATTGTATTGCCTGCCAGATAGAATCTTTACCAAAGGCTTCTCCTGCGTGAATAGTAATATTAAAATTTGCTCTTTGGATGTACTGAAATGCTTCGATATGTTTCTTGGGTGGATAGCCGCCTTCTTCACCGGCAAGATCAAAACCAACCACTCCGTCGTTTCTAAAATTTACTGCAAGTTCCGCAATATCAACTGTGTCTTTCATATTTCTCATTCCGCAAAGTATCAAACCATAACCAACGCCAAAATCTTTTTTACCGCGTTCTAATCCTGCGAGTACTGCGTTTACGGAGTCTTCATAATATAAACCTTTCATTCGATGATATACGGGAGCGAATCTTGTTTCAACATATACAACACCATCATTGTACATGTCTTCCATCATTTCGTAGGCAATTCTTTCAAGTCCTTCTTTTGTTTGCATAACTGCAGTTGTGTGTTCAAATCCCTGAAGATATTCGACGAGATTTCCTTTGTTTGCACCGCGATGGAACCATTCTGCAAGTTCAGCAGAATTTTTTGTCGGAAGTTTATCGTAATTAAGTTCTTCAGCAAGATCAATAATAGTTTGGGCTCTAAGACCTCCATCAAGATGATCATGAAGCAGAACTTTAGGAATAGTTTTAACAATTTGCTCTGTTGTCACAATAAACCTCTTTTTTGTTACCAAAAAATATCCTTTTAAGCAGGTAAAATCAATTTAAATAGCCTATAAACACCTAAGAAATAGCTATATATTTTAAAAAATGTTTGTATCTTTGAAACATAAAAATTGCTTACTGTGGCAAAAAAAACTAAGTTTTAAGTATTAATCGGAGAAAAAATGAAACATTCAAAATTGTTCGTTCTTGCATTTCTAATGCTAAGCATGGTTTTTGTTGGATATCAATGCGGTTCAACCGAAATAACCAGTGCTAAATTGTATATTCAGCAAAAAAATTATGATAAAGCTATCGATGTTTTACAAAAGGAAATAACAAAAAATCCAAACAGTGATGAAGGATATTATTTGTTAGGGTATGTTCAGGGAGAACAAGGAAAATTTGAAAGTATGGTTGAGAGTTATGATAAATCTCTGGCAATCAGCAAAAATTTTGAAAAAAATATTAACGACTCACGAAAATATTTTTGGGCACAGGCATTTAACAGAGGCGTTAGCTTGTATCAGCGGGGTGTAAAATCTTCTGATGCAGATAGTGCTAAAGTTTATTATGATAAATCAATTGCTGATTTTAAATCAGCTCTTAGAATTGAGCCGGATTCAGGAGATACATATAAAAATTTAGCTTTTGTATATTTAAGCAAAGGTGATAATGAGTCCGCTATAGAACCGCTTCAGCAATTAATCGATCGTGAAAAAGCTTTAGATGGTTATAAATTTTTGGGTGAGATCTATTTTGTGAACGGAACAAACTTAAAAACTCAAGGTAAAGACACTGAGGCTAAAGAACAATTTAATAAGAGCATTACAGTTTTAGAAGAAGGATTAAAAGTACATCCAAATAACTCCGATTTATTACTTACACTTTCAAATTCATATATTGGTGCTGATCGTACAAATGAAGCAATTGAACCTTTCAAAAAAGGTGTTGCAGCTGAACCTGAGAACAAATATTACAGATATAACTATGGAGTACTTCTCTTAGGAATTAATGATTTTGAAGGCGCAGAAACACAATTCAAAAAAGCGATTGAAATAGATCCTAATTATGATAATGCAATTTATAACTTAGGCGTTACTTATGTTAAGTGGGGCACTTATATAAACAAAAAAGCTGATGAAGAAGGAAAAGTTACTGATGATTATAAATTGAAATATCAGGCAGCATTACCTTATTTAGAAAAAGCTGTTCAAATGAAAGATGCTAACGCACAAACATGGGAACTTTTAGGAAAAGTTTATTCAGTGTTAGGAATGCAGGATGATGCAACTAATGCTTTCAAAAAAGCAGATGAAATGAGATAATAATTAATTATGGATCCAAATAAACAACCACAAGGACAGCAGCTTAATATTGAGCTTGGTGATAAAGAAGCTGAAGGCATTTATTCTAATCTTGCCATCATCTCACATTCACCCGCAGAATTTATTATTGATTTTACGCGGATTGTTCCCGGTGTTCCTAAAGCAAAAGTTTACAGCAGAATTATAACAACACCACAACATGCTAAAATGTTGATGAAGGCTTTAAAGGATAATATTGACAAGTTCGAATCTAAGTTCGGTGAAATTAAAATTGATTCTGCACCAAATCAGATGTTTGGATTTGTTCCTCCCAAACCTGATGAAAAAGTAAATTAAAAATTAATTTTCTTTAAAAAATTAAAGCCGGTTTTTAGCCGGCTTTTTTAATAAGAATTTTTTTGTAACAATCTATAATTTCTGCTTCTCACGTCTGATAAATTATTGCCTTGCCCGCCACAGATTTATTGCTGCCGCAGCCATAAACAAAAAATTTGCAAACCATGCTGTAAGAATAGGATTTAAAGCTCCGTTTTTTCCAAAAGCCTGACTTACTTTCATAAAAACTAAATAGAGAAAAGTTACGAGAATATTTAATCCGACCTGTGAAGCAACTCCGCCTTTTCTTTTATTAGCAGAAATCGGTAATCCAAATAAAACAACAATAACGCTCGTCATAGCAAATGCAATTCTGGAGTGGTACTCTATTAAAGTCGAAGTAGGATCGTTACCAGCGTTTTCCTGAGATTTAATAAGATCGGTGAGTTCGGAAAGGTTCATTTCTGATGGTCTTGTTTGCTTTTTAAGCAGATCAGCCGGAGAAAAATTTAGGTTTGGTATTTCTAAATTAGTAAAGTATTCTGCTTTTTGCTGTTTACCGGAAAATTCTCTTTTAATACCATTATTAGCTATCCAAATGTGTTTTAAACTATCATACGATAAACTTATAGCATCTATTCTGGATAACATTTGTATTGGGTTAGCAGGATTAAAATCCTGAATGCTTACTCTGTTGGCTCTATTGGAATTATTATCAAAAAAAGAAATACTTACAATTCTTTGTTTAGAATCCTGAAAATAAATATTGCTGCCCGAAAAACTAATATTCTTTTTTAGATACTCCTGCTCAATATTTAGTTTGGTTTTATTTGCCATCGGCACAACATACCCGCTGAAGTAAACTGAGAACATGCTTATAAAAAAAGTTGTGATAAGAAATGGAAGCATAAATCTGAATAGACTTACCCCGCTTGCTTTAATTGCTGTCAATTCACTGGAACTTGCTGCTTTGCCGGCAGTAAAAAGTGCTGCAAATAAAACTCCAACAGGGGTCATTAATCTTATAATATCAGGAGAAAAAACGATGTAATAATGAATAATCTTTAATGCCGGTACATTTTGATCTATAAAATCATCCAGGTTTTCCATTGCATCTATCACTATAAAAATTATTGTAAAACCAAGTAAACCAAATGCAATGGTTTGTAAAAACTGTTTGATTAAATATTTATCAATTATTTTCATTTTCAACATCAATATTTCTTTGCCGGAATTTTTTAGGAACTAATTTTTTAAAGAATGTAAACGTTAATGTCTTTACTTCTTTATTGGTTTTTATAGTTAAAATAATTCCTGCTATACCTAAAACAATATTTGCAGCCCACATTCCAATAAATGGAGAAAAGAATCCTCTTTCAGATAATTTTTCACCTCCAATTAAAAATGCCCAATAGATAAGAAAAAAGAACAGACTAATTCCGGCGGCTACACCAAATCCTCCTTTGCGTACCATTATACCAAGTGGAGCGCCAATCAGCATAAAGATTATACATGCAACCGGTAAAGAATATTTCTTATAAATTTCAACTTCATATTTTTCAAGTTCACGTTTTGTCCATTCAAGCCTGTTAAAGTTAGCCATAACTATATTTTTTGCGGATCTAACTTTTTCTAACGAGCGCAAATACATTAATTCAGGATTATTACTCATTTTGGTTGAGGCAACATTAGGATTTTTTAAAGTATCAATTAACAGGAATTTATTTACCTCTTTGTTAAAACTTTTTGTGTTTTCATTTAAAATTATTTTTAGGCTGTCAGTAATCACCTGCATATCGTAAACGCTTAACTCTCTTTCACCGCGGGATGTAGGACCTGATTGCTGAAATGAAAACTGATCTCCATTCATAGTTATAATATTTTTTTCGAACTCAAGCTTTCTATACATGGTTGTATTTTGTACATCAGATTCATGAATTTCTCCGTGGTAAAGATCCATAATTAATTTTGACTGATCTCTTGAAAAAAATATTCTTCCGCTGTCCGCGGTTACAACATTAACCTTTGCACCATTGGAATAATCGTAGATTGTGATTTGATATAACCAGTTTGATTTTTGATCGATTGAACGAACTAAAATTGCGTAATTATTTACTTCCTGAGAAAAAAATCCGGGTTCGAGTGAAAGTGTTGGTTTTGTACGCGAAATATCGCTCATCAAAATTTTTGCCTGGTGATTTGCATCAGGAAGAACATCATTATTAAACTGGAACAAAAGAATTGCAACAATAATGCTTGCTAGAAAAGGAGGAAACATCATTTTGTAAAGACTAATTCCAGAAGATTTCATAATCGTTATTTCATTGTTCTGACTTAAACTACCAAATGCCATCAATGTAGCAACCAATGATGCCATCGGTACAACAAGAACAACCATCCATGAAAGATTGTAGGCAATTAGTTTGGTAATTACCCAGGTATCTAATCCTTTACCTACCAATCTGTCTGCAAATTTCATCAGAAACTGAAGCAGAAAAATGCACATCAATGTAATTATTGAAAACACAAACGGAATGAAGTGCGCTTTTAATATGTATCGGAATAAAATCATTGCTCAAAGATAGTTAACGCATAAAAGTTTAACAAGAAACGCAATTTTATTTGATGTAAATGAAATATGTTTATATTTGAAACAGATTATTTATTTCTCTTAATTTTTGATGAATACAAAGTACACAGCAATATTAATCCTATTATCATTAAGCTTTGTGCTGCATGCACAAAATGAAAATCTTAATCTCCTACCCGATGATAATTTTCCGCTTTGGTTAAAAACCAATCAATCAAGAACTGATCAAACATCCGGAATTGCATTTATAAAAAGCGATTGTGATAAAAAATATTTTTTACTGGCTGATGATATAGGTTTTATCCATCTTTTAACCTTTCAAAATGATTCCATTTATAGCATTGAAGATGTTTCGTTTGTGGATAGTGCAGCAAACTATTTTTCAAATTTTCCAAAACAGGATTTTGAAGAGATTGCTTTTGATAAAAATAACGGTAGTGTTTTTTTATCGGTTGAAGGTAATGGAATTAATTTTAATGATTATGTTGGAATTTATAAGTTAATTTTTAAAGATAATGATGTGTTTTCCAAACAGATTGTTTCAATTGAAAAATTGGTTTACAAGCCAGCAAGTTTATTTTACAAATATACCAAGCCAAATATAGGGTACGAAGGATTTGCCATTGATGAAAATTATTTTTACCTGGGCTTAGAGGGATTTTTAAATAATTATATTTTTGCTGATAGTACACTTATATTTGTTGCAGATAAATCAAACTTGAACATTATTAAAACTATCAGCACAAAAAAATTTGGTATACAGACAGTATGCGGATTATTTTCCGATAATAATAATTCACTTTGGGGTATTGACAGAAACAACCGGAAAATATTTCATCTGGACTTAGATGATGAATTAAATATTAAGTCATTCTCAAAATATGATGCACTTACTTATATTCCGTCTTATCACAATCTGAACTTTTTACCTTCATACGAAAGTATTACAATTGATGATGATAACAACCTGTATATTGTAGATGACCCATGGAAAGAAGTATTTATTCCCAATCCGGATATTCTTGATAAACTTGATGAGAAAACAATTAGTAATTTTAAAATGTACGTTCCAACTATTTTAGAATATAAAATAATAACCAAAAAGGAGTTGAGCAATTGAAAGAAGTAATTGATTATATAGAAAATAACAGGGGCAGATATGTTGATGAACTTAAAGAGTTTTTAAGAATTCCCAGCATTAGTACTTTAGCAGAAAATAAACCGGATATGCAAAAAGCCGCGCAGTTTGTAGCTGATAAGTTAAAAGAAGCAGGACTAAATAAAATCGAGATTTTCCAGACAGAAGGTCACCCATTAATTTATGGTGAATGGCTTGGTGCTCCGGGCAAACCTACAGTTTTAATTTATGGTCATTATGATGTTCAGCCGGTTGATCCTGTTGAGCTTTGGTCATCACCTCCGTTTGAACCCACAATTGTAGGGGATAATATTTTTGCGCGCGGTGCTACAGATGATAAAGGTCAGATGTATATGCACATCAAAAGTGTTGAAGCATATTTCAATACTCATGGTAGCCTTCCACTAAACGTAAAATTTTTGATTGAGGGTGAGGAAGAGATTGGCAGTACAAATTTATCAGTGTTTCTAAAAAACAATTCAGAATTGTTGAAATGTGATTCAGTTTTAATATCTGACACAGCCTTATTTGCACCCGGTGTACCAACCATAACTTATGGTTTGCGAGGACTTTGCTACATGGAGGTCGAGGTTACGGGTCCGTCACGCGATCTTCATTCCGGTACATTTGGCGGTGGAGTTCCTAATCCAATAAATGTACTTACAAAAATTATTTCGCAGCTGATTGATAAAGATGGTAAAATTAAAATCACCGGATTTTATGATGATGTTTTAAAACTTTCTAAAAAAGAGAGAGAAAATTTTAAAGCACTAAAATTTTCTGAGAAAGAATGGGGTAAAGCAATAGGATTAAAACATCTTTCTGGTGAAAAAGGTTACACAACACTAGAACGCATCTGGGCAAGGCCAACTTTGGATTGCAATGGAATTTGGGGTGGATTTACAGGACAAGGTGCCAAAACGGTTATACCTTCAAAAGCTACTGCTAAAATAAGTATGAGACTTGTACCTCATCAGGATCCTAAAAAGATTGAGAAGCTTTTTGAAAAGTACATTAAAAAAATTGCACCTAAAGAAGTAAGCATTAAAGTTACAAGTTTACACGGAGGTTATCCTGTAATAACACCATTAGATGATAAAGCAGCTTTAGCAGGTTCCAAAGCAATGCAGTTAGCATTTGGAAAGAAAACTGTTTTTATGCGTGAAGGCGGATCCATTCCTATTGTTGTGGAATTTGCAAATCGATTGAATGCTTCACCAGTCCTTATGGGATTGGGATTGAATTCGGAAAATCTTCATTCGCCAAACGAACATTTTAATCTTAATCATTATCAACTGGGAATAAAAAGCTCGGCTTATTTTTTAGATGAGTTTTCCAAATAGTTGTTTTATTCTAAGATTGGTAAGGTTTTATTCAGCCTCAGTGTTTGTTTTTAATTAAATTCTGAGGCATTTATTTTTGAGCTCTAGGGCACAAATATTGCACTAAACACAAATCTATGTTGAAAAAAAATAAATTATCATCGCTTATCTATCCACTAACTCTTCTTATTTTATTATTGCTCCAAAGCTGCGAGCAGAAACCAAAGAAAGAAGATAAACTGATAAACTACAATGAGCAAGCAGCTTTCGATCTAAATAAGGATGCTGAAATTCAACGATACAATCTTGAGTTAAAAAAAAAAGAATCTAAAAACCGATTTCCTTGTGATACTATTGAAGTAATTGAATATATCTTTAATAATTATCCTGCCGGAACATATTTACTTGAATTTGACCGGACTACGACTTACAATCTTCCTAATCCTGCTTTAATTTACTTTACAGACCAGGATGGAAGTAAATTTGTGTTTTCTTTAATTGCAACTTCAAGAGCCGGTGAAAGATTAATTGAACCTTCAAATGTAATTGGCTACGACCAGAGTTTTATTGATCTTGATAGTGCTAAATTGGGTACTCCATTTTTATACCTTGTTCTTTTTGAATGCAGCGGTGATAGATTGATCAAACAATGGGAATCCCCGATTCCATCCCACGGTGGTTTTAACAGCATATCACTTAAACGGTGGGATTATAACAGAGATTATTATATTGAAATCAATTTCCACTATGCTCAAGGCGTTGGTCATATTAACTATAATTATTTTTTAATCGATAATATCAGAAAATATCCACATCTGCTAATGACATACTCAGGCACAAGTTTTAAACGGACATTAGCGAATGTAAACAATGATAAGTTTCCGGACTATTATGAGCATATATTCTACAATCTAAATGATAAAGTGTTTTCTAAAGATTCCGTTGCGTTTATCTGGAGTGAAAAGGATACACTTTACTACAACACAAAGAACCCAAAACAAACTCGTCGTTATTAATTTTTTCCTTATCTTTGCGATAGAAAATTTTCCACTTTTTTATCCGAAAAAAAATAGAATACAATGGAGTGATAATGTTCGAATCGGTTAACATAAATTCAGATATGATATCATTTTTTGTTTCGCTTGGCGCAAAAACCGAGCTAAAAAACGACGTAAACTATATTAAAGGGTTTAATTCTATTGAGGATGAAGTTTATAGTCTTAATAATGGCGTTTCGCTTAAATACATGAATAATTTATCCATTATAGAATTAAAAGGTTCGGATTCATTAGATTTTCTGCATAGAATTTCAACAAATTCGATGAAGGGATTAAATAAAGAAGAAGTTAAAAAAACTATTTTTACATCAGAAAAAGGAAGAATAATTGGCGTTTCTACTGTGATGAATTTTGAGAGCTATATTCTTTTGGTTACGGGAATAAACAGTAAACTTAAAGTTATGAGCTGGATTAACAAATATATTATTGGTGATGATGTAAAATTAAGCGATGCAAGTCATAGGTTTAATCTTTTCCAAATTATTGGCCCTCAATCAGAATCATTTTTATCGTTATTTATTGGTGAAGCCATTAACACTATCGCTGATAACTCATTTAAAGTTGTAAGTGCTGACGGCATATTGTTCTTTCTTGCCAAAATAAAAGATGCAAACGGATTAAAAAAATATTGGATACTTGCTGAGCAGGAAAATGGCAAAAAATTAGTCAAACATATGATTGAAAATAAAGGTCCGTTTGACTTTAACCTAATAGGTGAGGAAGCATATACAGTATTTAAAATTGAAAATGGGATACCATCTGATCCAAATGAATTGAATGATTTATATAATCCGCATGAAGCGAAAATCATTAATCTGGTAGATTTTAAAAAAGGATGTTATATAGGTCAGGAAGTAATAGCGCGATTAGATACTTATGATAAGGTTCAGAAGCAGTTGGTTGGTTTTTGTTTTCCCGAAACGATTGAAACCGATGAAAAATTTTCGCTCTTAGATGATCAGAAAAATGAAGTAGGAGTTATTACATCCATAGCATATTCACCAAGGATTAAAAAAAATATTGCATTAGGATATATAAAAAGAGCCCTTGCTTTACAGGGAACAAAAGTAACTGCCCAAAACGAAACCAAAACTATGGAAGTTCAGGTTCACGAGCTTCCATTTAAAAAATAAGATGATGAAAATTTACACTAAGACAGGTGATAAAGGTGAAACAGGATTATTCGGTGGTGAAAGAGTATCCAAAAGTAATTTAAGATTAAATGCTTACGGCAGCATAGATGAATTAAATTCTTTTTTAGGATTAGCGATTGTGGAAGTGACTAACACTGAAATAAAGGACATTCTAATTAATCTTCAAAATAAATTATTTGTTCTTGGTTCCGATCTTGCAACACCTGAAACAGAAAAAAATAACAAGCTTAATATTATCAGGTTACCCGATTCTTTCATTAAAGATATTGAACAAATTATAGACAAATATGATGCTCAGTTAATTGAGCTTAAGAATTTTATTCTGCCCGGTGGAAGCAAAGGCTCAGCACTTTTGCATATCTGCCGAACGATTTCGCGTCGTGCCGAAAGAGAAGTTGTGGCATTAAAAAATACCGAACATATAGGCGAAAACATTGTTATATTTTTAAACAGATTATCTGATCTGTTTTTTGTTCTTTCACGTTTTGAAAATAAGTGCTCAAATATTCCAGACACTAAATGGATTCCGTAATATCTTAATTGGAGATTCTTCTTCTGAATTTATTGCTGACTGAAAACTGATTACGGGGGTGAAATTTGGTTTCGACGGGATTAAAGAGACTTAGAACTGCGTACCGTGTTCCCCGAATACACGTAAATGAATTGGGAAAAAACAATAACTGGCGAATCTAATTACGCCTTAGCTGCTTAATTAATAGTTAACAGCCGTTCAACTTATCCTCTTGTATCGGGCTAGGATTGAACGTCGATTAGATACAATAGCTGATTCTGTCTCTTGCGCAGGAAAGGCGAAATAACAGCAAGTAGGCTTTAAGTGATCTTTGTCTGTTTGGCAGCTTAAAGTCAAAAATGAAACAGACTATGTATGTAGACGTTCTTTGGATCATAATTTCGGACCGGGGTTCGACTCCCCGCACCTCCACTCAGATAACTACAATTGGTAGTAATCTATTCATAACATAGGTTTCCTTAGATCAAACCCACAGCGGTTTTTCTCGAAGGGACCCCTACGTAGGACTCCCGAGCCTCCACTTTTACTTCGTGTTGAGCAGCCGAATACCATGCTTTATTATGAATATAAGGATTGAAGGTTAAACTTTGTGTAAATTAATCAATTCAAATTAAGCCACACAAGTAATTTCTCGAACGACATTGCCGATAAGCGGCGCCCCAGAACAAGAACGCCAAACAATACCAACAACTTTTTATTTATTAAAAATTTTATTTAACAGAACAACTTTACAAAGCAACGATACACGGAAGAACATAGCCAATAATTACAAAAATGCCGAATGCGAATAAGGCGTCCGCTTGATTGGCTTGGTTATATTGCATCCTACATATTCACAGTTGACTTTTTTATAAGATCTCTTTTTTCCTCAGATAGTTCAGATATATCTTCTTCATTCAAATATCCTTCACTTAGTAGTCTGCCAAAAACAATAATAAGTTGTGAATATCTGTAATCATATTTCGAATCAATAATTTTTCTTTTTTCAAATAAGAAATCCTCAATAGTCCAAATATCTGCATTGGTTTTGATCTGCGAAACTTTATTCATCAATAAAGATTTTATATGATCCATTTCACGTTGATAGGCATTATCAAACGCTTTCCGAGCGACTTTTTTTTCTTCATTCGTCCATTTCATTTCATAAATATTCATAATAATACTTCACAACTTATTGGAAGATACTTGTCATATTATGGGTAAATAAAATTTGACTTTATTTTATTATAGTAATACTAGTTACATTTAAATATTTTGGACCACCATCAACAGGATAACCATCAATTAGATTTCCGAAAATTTTAACTTCTTTGTTTTCATAGGCATTTAAATCTACTGATGAACTTGTTAATGCATACAATGGTTTACCGTTAGAGTCATCAAGAGTGTGTGTTCCATACATCCACGAAGACATTTCTATTTTATGAACTAATCCAATTGAGTTGAGAGAATTATTTGAATCTACACTTGAATCACAAGCAAAGAAGAAAAGTGAAAATGCAAATAAAAATAATACTGATTTCATTTCTATCACCTTTAAAATATTTGCAATATAACTAATGAATAAGGGCTAACAGCCATCCACGACAACAAAATTTAAACCCCAAAGAGATTGTAACTGAATAAGAATTTGTGATGTAGAAATAACAATCTCACTCCCTAAACTTATATAGATTCTGATATAATTTCAGGACAAGGTGCGGGACAGATCTAATCCTTCACCTGTCCGTGCTAAGAGTTTTTTCTTTTCCTTTACATTCATCAATCAAATGTTAAAACCGCAAACATGACAATTGCGATACCAAGTAAAAATGTGATAATACCCAGCGGCTTTATCTTAGCCAGTAAAGCAGGGTTACCTTGTTTAGTTGCTTTACTTGCTATCAAAGAAATCATTATAACCACAATTACTAGAATTGAAACTAATACAAGTTTGGAAATAAAAAGCGGCATTGAACCAAGCACACTCCAGAAAGGAGTGGCAAGATAAAAACCGGACAGAAGAAGTAGTCCCAATCCTATTTGTCCCATTCTTCCAAGTATAAGTGTTTTAGACATAAAGCTTCCTTTTTCAGCAGGTTCAAGTTTAGAAGCAGCAATACCCAGAAAAAGATTAGCGAATCCGGTTCCAAGTGCCATCGCCAAACCGATAAAATGAATAATCAACATTAATTCACGCATAAGATAACCTCCTTTATTAATTTTTTATCAACTTCCTAAATTTGTAAAAATTCCAACTGCAAGTTCAGTCCAAACATAAGCCAGTGCTGTTAAAAATAAGATACCCAATGCTACACGGTACTTTTTTATTTTTCTTGCTGTAACAACAAACAGTGAACCGGTACCAAACAATAGAATTCCTGCAACAATAAAATCAAAAGGAGTCCAAATAACCTGATCGCTGAATTGCATTGCTATAAGGGGAAATAGTAAAATAAATGCTGCTGCAGCTGCTATCCAAATAAAAACTTTGTTTTGTGAAAAAATATCTTTCTTTTTATCACTCATAAAATTGTAAGCCTTATATTTTTTAGTATATGAATATTGTTTAATTCTTTTCATTAAAATGCTGGTAAAAAAATTATTTAGCAAGTCGGAATATTTGCTTTGCTGATATTGAAAAGCGCATCAGTATAAGGATTGTGTGATAATTCAATTTATATTTTTATGAAGGAGTTTATAACCTGCATACCGGTAAAACAGATTGAGAAATAAGATTAATTTTTAAGACCTCTCTACACGTTCGAAGCGACAAAATAAATTTTCATACTATGAATAAATGTAAGTTGTAATTACATGTAATCTAACTAGAAGATCAATATTCAACGGTTATAGTATTGTATCAAGATTTGAATTTAATTTCCTATTAAAAGAATATCTACAATAAACTCCCAATTGGCGGCAGTTACATAAGAACTAATAATAATTTTTAATTAATTTTGGTGAGCATAAATTATTGAGGATCAATAAGATGGACAATACAAGAGTATTCAGGATGTCAATTGCAAACGTATATCCGATGTACATCCAAAAAGCAGAAAAGAAGGGTCGAACAAAGGAGGATGTGGATAATATTATTTTCTGGCTTACCGGTTATGATAAAAAAACACTGAAGCAGCAAATCGATAAAAAGAATGACTTTGAAACTTTCTTTGCCCAGGCACCACATTTTAACCCGAATGCTTCAAAGATAACTGGAGTAATTTGTGGATACCGTGTTGAAGAAATTGAGGATAAACTCATGCAGAAGATCCGTTATTTGGATAAGCTTGTGGATGAATTAGCCAAAGGTAAAAAGATGGAAAAGATTTTAAGAGATTAGTAAAATTAATGTATAAATTTTCAAAGCAATGAAATTAGCTTAATAACAAATGAGAATGCAAAAACAAGTAAATATCTTTTCAGTAAAAAATTTTTCTTCAGTGAATGCAATTCTAATCTATCTGGCGCTATTTAAATTAGCTATGTTGATAATTTTCGCCGGTAACTACGGACTGTTCAGAGATGAATATTATTACGTTGAAATATCTAAACATCTGGATTGGGGTTATGTTGATGTGCAGCCATTAACAGCTATCATTCTTGCTGTTTCAAGAGCCATGTTCGGTGATACCATATTTGGTATTAGAATTTTTTCATATTTAGCGGGATCGGCAATAATTATTGTCGCGGGATTAATTGCGAGGGAAATGCACGGCAGTAAGTTTGCACAAATCTTTACTGGTTTTACTGTAATCTTTTCGGGAGTAATATTGGGTACGAGCAGCTTCTACTCAATGAATGCCTTTGATATACTTCTTTCTTCCTTAATGTTTTATTTTCTTATTCGATTGGTAAATACAGAAAATTCAAAACTATGGATTATAATTGGATTAATTTTCGGGCTCGGACTTCAGAATAAACTTACTTTTTTGTTTCTTGGCTTTGGTCTGCTTATCGGATTGATACTCACACAAAACAGACAGTACCTAAAATCAAAAGAGCTATGGTTTGGAATTCTAATAGCACTAATAATTTTTCTGCCAAATATAATCTGGCAGGTTGCAAATAATTATCCTACACTGGATTTTATGCGTAATGCGGCAGCTTTCAAAAACAAACCAATGGGTATTATCAAATTTACGATCAGCTCTTTATTGGAATTAAATCCTGTTTTTACTCCATTTATTTTAACAGCATTTTATTTTTTGTTTTTTAGTAAGCCGGGAAAAATTTTTAGAATTATTGGATGGATTTATGTTTCTGTTTTTCTTGTTTTTGTCTTTAACAACGGCAAACCTTATTACATGGGAGTATTATATCCTACAATATTAGCTGCCGGAGTAGTTGGTGCCGATTACCTTATTGAAAACTATTTAAAAAAATATGTCCGACTCATTTTGGTTATTGTGACCGTACCATTAGTATTGATTCCATTACCATTTTCAATTCCCGTACTTGATGTTGAAACTTTTATTAAATATTCCGATACATTAGGGATTAAACCTGAGAGCGGTGAAAGATCAGAATTAGGATTGCTTCCTGCATTTTACGCTGATAGGTTTGGCTGGGAGGAAATGGTTAAAAAAACTGCTTTGGCATTTAACAAGCTTACAGACAGCGAAAAAAATGAAGCTTTAATTTTCGGACAAAATTACGGTGAAGCAGGTGCTGTTAATTTTTACAGGCAAAAATACAGTTTGCCACAGGCTATTTCATCACATAATAATTTTTGGATTTGGGGTTATCCGGAAAATTATAAAGGTAATATTTTGATAGTAATTGGTTCAAACTCAAAAGAATTAATGGGGTTTTTTGAAGATGTAAAACAAGTTGAAAGCCATTGGAATAAGTATGGAATGCCTTATGAGAATGTCGATATTTTTATTTGTAAAAAACCTAGACTGCCTATTAGTGAAATCTGGGAGCGAATTAAGTTTTATATATAATTTGTTGTGCTGCAAAGATTAGCTATCACTAACAGGTATAAAATAATTTCCTTCTTTTTAATGCCAGATTATATAACAGAGTTTAATCAAGCCGTTGCGATTTTATGCGAAGTTATTATTGTAACAATTTAAATAGTCATAATTTTCAAACACCAATTGTTCCTCACTCACCGATAAAAACATACCATTCATCAACCTTTAATTGATTTGATTTTAATTATTAAGTAAGTTTTAATCAGCAATTCCAATAAATTGATGAATAATATTAGTACTCAAATTAAATTACAAAAACAGGCTAGTGTTTCTCACAGAATCTTTAGATTTATTAGTTTGATAGGTCTTGAAGGATCCATCTGGATTGCTGCTATAATTTATTTGGCTTTCTTTGTTAATCCATACGAAACTCATTTTACAATCTGTCCATTATCCAATGCAGGATTTGAGCATTGCCCGGGCTGTGGATTAGGAAATTCCATCTCGCTATTGTTTCACGGATATTTCAAGGAATCTTTTAACACACACGTTTTAGGTATACCGGCACTCTTGATTATTCTTCATAGAATTTATTCAATCATCAGATTTAATCTTAAAAAAGTAAAAACCACAATACAATAAGGAGTAGTTATGCCAAATATTTTTCAATTATTACCAAGTCTTGAAGGCGAAGAAATGTCTTATGTTCAAAGCATTATTAATGATATGACTGACGCACAAGCACAGCAATTTGCCATGGCTTACAGTGCCCGCAGAAAGGATCCGACAACAATTTTAATTTTAGCTCTCGTTGGATTTGTTGGTTTTGCCGGATTACATCGTTTTATGTTAAACCAGATCGGAATGGGAATATTATATTTTCTTACCGGCGGATTGTGTGTAATTGGTACAATAATAGATTTAGTTAATCATCGAAAACTGGCATTTGAATATAATTCAATTGTTGCACAACAAGTTGCTTTAATGGTTAAACAAATTCATTAAACTGCATATCATTTTATTTCCTGCAGATTAAATACATCTGCAGGAATTCTTTCTGCCTGTTCTATTCCTAACTTTTATAAATATCTGAGATTTATCAATAATTTTTATTGAAAAGCATAAAGCATTAAACTAAATTAGCAGTGGAATGCAAAAGATTTTTTTTAAAAAGATGAGCGGTGCAGGAAATGATTTTATCTTTTTTGATAAAAGTCAAAATCCTGAACTTAATCTGACTCCTGAAAAAATTAAATATATTTGCAACAGGAAAAACGGTATTGGGGCAGATGGCGTAATTACTATTGAGGATATAGAGGATTATAACTACAAAATGATGTACTACAATGCTGATGGCTCAACCGGAAGTTTGTGTGGTAACGGGGCAAGATGTTCAATCTGGTTTGCAGAAAAGACTTCAAGATTAAAAAACGGATTAGCAAAGTTTATTTCTAATGATACTGAATATTTTGGCGAAGTTTTGGATGATGAGTTAATTAAGTTTAACCTTAATCCTCCAAAGAAAATTAAGTATAATTTTAAAGTTAAAGCGTCCGGACAATTAATTACATCGAACTTTGCAGATACCGGTTCACCCCACGTTGTAATTAAAATCTCTGACGTTCTTAAAAATGTGAATAACCCCAAATCAGCTTTTACGAATATATTGGAATTTCCGGTTAACGCTCTGGGTAAAGAAATTAGGTACAGCGTAGATTTCAGACCTGATGGTACAAATGTAAATTTTGTTGATGTTATTGATAATGTGATTCACATTAGAACGTATGAACGTGGAGTTGAAGATGAAACTCTTGCTTGCGGCACAGGATCGGTTGCGGCAGCAATAATTTGTTATATTACAGATAATTTAAAACCACCTGTAACGTTAAAAACTTATGGGGGAGATTATCTTACGGTTGATTTTGAAATTGAAAATCAAAAGGTTAAAAACCTTTCTTTAACAGGACCTGCAAAAATTATTTTTGAAGGTTCATTAGATGATAAATTATTTATTTAATTATTGGAGTAAAAATGTCTAAAGTTCTTTTCACAATTCAGTATGAAATTGTTCCTGATAAGCGAGATGATTATTTAAAAGTAGTTAAAGAATTAAAA
>JACZKY010042159.1_pt1 | contig 22274 bp, 19 predicted proteins | sample 8237611 | NCBI WGS metagenome assembly JACZKY01 (sample SAMN16148055, study PRJNA663545) | marine sediment metagenome | biome: sediments and biomass from bioreactor inoculated with such sediments; feature: coastal sediments; material: methane- and iron-fed bioreactor; isolation source: Bothnian...
GTTAGAATTGCTTTAGAAACAATGGCTGGTAAAGGGAACGAAGTCGGAAAAACCTTTGAAGAATTGAAAGAAATCATCGATTTAGTCGATGAACCTAATCGTGTCAGTGTTTGTTTTGATACATGTCATACACATGATGCCGGATATCAGACAAAAGATGATTTTCAAGCGGTTATGGATCTCTTTGATCAAATCGTAGGAAAATCAAAGATTTCTGTCTTTCATATCAACGATTCTAAAAATGTATTAGGGGCAGCTAAAGATCGTCATGAGAATTTCGGATTTGGATTCATCGGTTTTGATAGTTTGATGAAAGTTGTTTATCATCCTGATTTCATGAATATTCCAAAAATCTTAGAAACACCATATGTTGAAGGTCAAGCACCTTATAAAGAAGAAATAGAAATGATTCGTAATCGTGTTTTTGATACCGAATTAAAAGAGAAATTAATTGCAAAAAAATAAAAGACAATTGCTTGTCTTTTTTTATTCGTTTAAGATCATTTGATAGAGTTCTTCATACTGTCTTGCCATCTTGACAATGCTATGTCTAACCTGCATTGCTTGAACAATGAGTTCTTGCCAAGTATTTTTTTGATTGTGATACATATCTAATACAAAATCAATGGTTTCCATAAGTTCTTTATTGTCATAATTCTTAAATGAGAAACCTGTTCCGATGCCTGTATCTGGTTCATAGGATCTAACCGTATCCTTTAATCCTCCAGTATCTCTGACGATTGGTAATGCACCATATCTCATGGCAATCATTTGGTTTAAACCACACGGTTCAAATAAACTTGGGAGCAAGAATATATCACTTGCTGCATAGACCTTTTGTGATAATTCATAATCAAAACCTTGATGAAAGAAAACATGCGTCGGATACTTTTTCTGCATATCACTAAAAAACATTTCATAAAGTGAATCCCCAGATCCAATAACAATTAAATAAAATTGATCATCTTTTAAGTAGTCTTCTAGACTAGTCATTAAGATATCGATACCTTTTTGAGATGCAAACCGGTTAATAAACGAAACAATAGGGACATCATGATCAATCTTTAAATTCAAATATGAGAGTAATGCTTTCTTATTGATGGCTTTACCCTCGATAAAAGAATACTCATCATATGCTGCATAAAGAAATTGGTTATACTTTGGATCGTAAAGATCTTGATCCAATCCATTTAAGATACCATAAAGGTCACTTTGTCTCGATTTCAATGGACCATCAAGAGAAAAACCATAAAATCGTGTGAGTATTTCAGTCTTATAGTTTTCACTTACTGTGTTAATTGCATTGGCACGCATAATACCGCACTTCAAGAAATTGACACGATTCAAATGAATATAAGTAAAATTTTTATTGCCAAACAACTTTTCTGTTTCCATTGGATATGAGCCTTGTTTTTCTAAGTTATGAATGGAAAGTAACGTTTTAATCCGAGCAAATTTAGAATTTTGTTGACGATATCTCGTATCTAAGAAGAAGGGGATCATTCCGGTTTGCCAATCATTTGCATGAATGACATCAGGATAGTCACCTGATAGTTTGATATATTCGAAGATTGCAAAATTAAAGAACGTAAAACGATTGGCATCATCTTCATATCCATAGAGCATCTCACGATTGAAGAATGCTTCATTTTTGACAAAGATAAATGTTACACCTTGGAAGGTTGTTGAATAAAAATCGGCCTCAATGCTAAAATTGCCCATTTGGATCATAGCTTGTCCAATGTGGTGCATATCAGTTGGTTTTGATGGAATTTTTTGATAGAAAGGCGTAATGATTTTTACATCATGACCCAATTGGTTTAATGCCTTGGGTAATGAGAATGCAACATCAGCTAATCCTCCAGTTTTACTATAAGGATATGCCTCTCCACTACAGAATAGTACTTTCATTTAATCACCATGATTACATTATATAGAACCGATAACTTATTTACAAGAGACAAGTGAAAGAAGTAATTTTCATTATCTAGTCTTTGTTATCTCTTACGCACATTGACTATAGTCAAATTGTATGCTAAAATCATTTTGGTTAAATGACCTGTTTTTTATTTGCATAGACTAGCTTTTGCAGTGAAAAATGAGCATAATCTAAATCAACGAATTTTAACAATGGAGGATTAAAAATGAAAAGAGTAGTAGTTGTAGGTACCCAATGGGGTGATGAAGGAAAAGGTAAAATAACTGATTTCCTAGCACAAAAAGCTGATGTCGTTGTACGCTATCAAGGTGGCAACAATGCTGGACATACAGTTGTATTTGATGGCAAGAAGCACAGCCTCCACTTATTACCATCTGGTATCTTAAATCCCAATATTCAAAATGTTATGGCAAATGGCATGGTGATTAATCCAAAAGCATTCGTTGAAGAAATCGATAAAATAGAAAACTTTAATTTACTGATCTCAGAAAGAGCTCATATCGTATTACCTTACCATTTAGAACTTGATAAAGCATATGAACACTTTAAAGGTAATGAAAAAATAGGAACAACCCATAAAGGGATTGGTCCTGCATATACCGATAAAGCTGCACGTCTTGGACTAAGAGTTTCGACTTTTGTCCATGAAGATCGTTTTAGATTCAAATTAGCAGAACTGATCAAAGTTAAAAATCAAGAGCTTAGAAAATTAGGTGCTCCAAGAATCAATTTCGAGGAATTATATGATGAATATATCGTATATGCAAAGCGTATGGCACCTTATGTAGGTGATACATCACTTTATTTGAATCAAGCTATTGAAGCAGGCAAAAACATCCTTTTCGAAGGTGCTCAAGGTGTCCTATTATGTCTAGATCATGGCACATATCCATATGTTACTTCTAGCTCACCAACAGCTTCAAGTGTTCCCTTAAATACTGGTATAGCACCTTGGTTAGTTGATGGTGCTGTCGGAGTCACTAAAGCATATACCACACGTGTAGGTGCTGGTCCAATGCCAAGTGAAATGCTTGATGAACTAGGCGATCGTATTAGAAAAGTAGGTAATGAATTTGGAACAACTACAGGAAGACCAAGACGTATAGGATGGCTTGATACAGTCGTTTTACGCCATACAAAGAGAACAAGTGGTCTGAGTTATTTAGCTGTTACTTTACTTGATGTCTTATCAGGTATTGATGAATTAAAGATTGTTGTTTCCTATACTTTAAATGGAAAAGAAATTGATTATATACCTGCTGAAATAGAAGACTTTATCGCATGTAAACCCAATTATATAACGATGCCAGGATGGCAAGAAGATATCACACAGGTTAAATCATTTGCTGAGCTGCCTATTGCAGCACAAAATTATATGAATAAATTAAATGAACTTGTTGGGGTTCCATTAGCAATCTTCTCAGTTGGTCCAGACCGGAATCAAACAATCATGGTTCAAGAAATCTTTTAGGTGGTGATTTGATGATCAAACGTTACGAACGACAAGTAATGAAAGACCTATGGAGTGAAAAAAATCGATATGATTCTTTTTTGAAGGTTGAACTGGCGACATCTTTTGCATGGAACAAATTAGGTTTAATTCCTGATGTAGATTTGAACGCTTTACAAAAAGCATCTTTTAATCTCGAAGATATTTCAAAAATTGAAGCAGAAGTTAAGCATGATGTCATTGCTTTCACGAAAGCTGTTGCGCTATCCTTAGGCGATGAGAAGAAATGGTTACATTACGGATTGACATCAACAGATGTCGTCGATACAGCTCAATCATTGATCTTAAAAGACGTGAATATGATTCTTAAAAAGGATATTGAAACTTTCATGGAAGTCTTGAAACATAAAGCTTTAACCTATAAAGATACTCCAATCATCGGTAGAACACATGGTATTCATGCAGAAGTCACTAGCTTTGGATTAAAGTTCACTTTATGGTATGAAGATTTTAAGCGTTTAAGCCGTCTTTTTGATGAAGCATGTAAAGGTATCGAGATTGCTAAGATAAGCGGTGCTGTCGGTAATTATAGTGCAACAACGCCTCATTTGGAACAGATTGCATCTGAGTATTTGGGATTACCATCTGCAAATATCTCAACACAGACTCTCCAAAGAGACCGTCATGCACATTATATGAGTGTGATTGCATTAATTGGTACTGAACTCGAAAAAATCGCAGTTGAAGTTAGACACTTGTCGAGAACTGAAATTGGAGAAGTTGCAGAATATTTTGATACCAATCAAAAGGGTTCATCAGCAATGCCTCACAAAAAGAATCCAATCAGTAGTGAGAATATTTCAGGATTATCAAGAGTACTCAAAGGTTATATGGTTTCATCGTTTGATGATATCGCATTATGGCATGAAAGAGATATCTCGCATTCATCAGTGGAACGGATCATTTTTCCTGATGCAACAACACTTCTTGACTACATGCTCAATCGATATGCAAAGACCTTAGATACACTTGTTGTAGATGAAAAGCGCATGCTTCAAAATATTAGTTTAACGCATGGTGCTATCTTCACTCAAAGCGTTTTACATCACATGATTAATCATGGGATGAACCGAGAAGAAGCATATGATATCGTTCAAAAATTAGCACATCAAGCGCTATCGACTCATGAATCATTTCAATCTTTATGTCTTAAAAATCCATTGATTTTAAACATCATGAGTGTTGATGAAATTCAACAGGCATTCGAGATCAAAAAGCATCTCAAATTTGTTGATCAAATATATTCAAAAGTATTCTAATGTTTCACTTCTTAAAATATCAAAAATCATACTTTTTTCATTGATAAAGCATCGGATTTATGCTATAATCATAAGCAGTCAATCTAGGAGGTTTACACATGCCAGATAAATATACTAAAGTAGAACCAAAGATTCATCCAATTACGATTATTGCAATTGTCAGTTTCTTTGTTATTATTGTCACACTCATTTTTGTTTTCAAACCAAAAGATCAAACCGTGATCTATACAGCATATGAACCATATGCGACTTCAGATTTTACTGAGGATCATCCATTTGTTTCAGCTTCATATGAAAGCAAATTATTCAACAGAGGTTTGGATAAGATTATCGTTAAGGAAGAAATCGTTATTCTTTACATGGGCTTCCCAGGATGTCCATCATGCCAAAAACATATCGGCGCATTTGAAAAGTATTTTTATAGTACAGGCTTTGATGAGTATGTCTCAAAAATCTATTACTTGAATGCATCCGAAAAACCAGATGATGCAAATGCACTCATTGCAGATTTTACTGATATTGAAGCAACAACACCTCAATTATTGATTTTCCATAATGGTGAGTTAATCGCTATATTTGAACCAATTAGCAGTGAAGATAGTGTTGCAATTAATCGTAGTGTGCGAGATTTCTATGAAGATGCGATTGATTTGATTAATGCATAATTAAAAAAGCACATCGTGCTTTTTTTTGATAAGGAAGATAGATTATGATAGAATCCATTAAACAACAATTAAAAGATCATCTAGAACAACAATTTCAAATCGAAGGTGTTGTTGTAGAGGAACCTAAAAAAGGGCTTGCTGATTTGGCAGTTCCTTTATTTGCGTTTGCAAAATTATGGAAAGTATCGCCAATGGATGTATATAAGAGATTTCAATCTGTACTCAATAAAGAATCGTCTATTGAAAAAATAGAATTTACAAATGGGTTTTTGAATATTTATTTAAATAGAGGACCATTAGCAAATAAGATTCTAAACCTGATTCATGAACAAAAAGATGCTTATGGCAATCAAACTCTTGGAAAAGGTCAAACAGTTGCTATGGATTATAGTTCACCAAACATAGCAAAAAGCTTTGGTGTTGGACACTTAAGATCAACAGTCATCGGAAATGCACTTAAAAACATCTATAAGAAGATGGGATATCAAGTCGTTTCCATCAATCATTTAGGTGATTGGGGTACCCAATTCGGCAAGATGATTGTTGCATATCAAAAATGGGGAAATGAAAAGGATGTTAAGAAAAATCCGATTGCAGAGATGCAAAAATTATATGTTCGCTTTCATGATGAAGAAAAAACACATCCTGAATTAGAACAAGATGCAAGAGATGTCTTTAGAGCTCTTGAACAAAATGATGAGACTTATACCTTACTTTGGACTTGGTTCAAAGATGAATCGATGAGAGAGTTTTTGGAATTATATGAACTACTCGGTGTCGAATTTGATTATTATACAGGAGAGTCTTTCTATAATGATAAGATGGATGCTGTTGTTGAAGAGCTTGAAGCAAAATCATTACTTAAAATAGATGATGGAGCGACCATTGTTGATTTGGGAGAAGATCTTCCTCCTGCATTGATTAAAAGAACAGATGGTGCAACACTCTATATGACAAGAGATATTGCTGCATTACTATATCGACATAAGACTTATGACACGAATCATGTCTTATATGTCGTAGGTAATGAACAAATTCTGCACTTCAAACAATTACAGGCAGTAACTGATTTGATGGGCTATCATTTTCATGTCGATCACATCAATTTTGGACTCGTCTTAATCGATGGCAAGAAGATGTCGACTAGAGGTGGCAAATTCAAACGTTTGGAAGAAGTCATCAAACAAGCAGTCAAAGAAGCTCATGAAGCCATCGCTATCAAGAATCCTAATCTGAAAAATCCAGATATGATTGCTAAAGCAGTGGGTATTGGAGCGATTATCTTTAATGATCTTAAGAATGAAAAGCATTCAGATATTGATTTCAATTTAGAAAATATGTTGAAATTTGAAGGTCAAACTGGACCATATCTACAATATAGTAGCGTTAGAATAGCTTCTATACTTAGAGAGAACACTTTAGATGTGAATAATATAGATAAAAAATACTTTAGTGAAGATGATTATTTTGAGATTATCAAGCTATTGGGACAATTCCCTTATATCGTAGGAAAAGCTCAAGAAAACAATGCACCTAACTTAATTGCTAGATATATTATAAGTCTTGCACAAGGATTTAATAGCTTCTATGGAAAACAACGCATCAATGTTGAGGATATAGGTCATAAAAATGCCAATCTCTTATTCATTGAATCGATCCAAACAGTGATTAATGAAGGTTTAAGATTACTCGGTATTCAGTCTCTATCGGAAATGTAGTTTATTTTTATATGAGTTATTGCAAATTCAAATAAAGCATGTTATGATATTTTTGCTGTCCATACAAATGGGCAGTAATAACCCCGCGTGATGAAATTGGTAGACGTGCCAGACTCAAAATCTGGTGGATGAATAATCCGTGCTGGTTCGAGCCCGGCCGCGGGGACCAAAAACAATTGAGAAACCTATTATATAGGTTTTTTTTATTTTTACGAGATAACAGATTAGTCTATAAGAATATTGATGAAGATATACTACTCAAATTTTTTTTTATTATTCTTATAATATATGTGATAAAATATATTTTGGAAAGCGAGTTGATATCATGGAAGAAAGAAGAGTAAAATCATTTGTCATGACGACAATGAATGGTATGGTTTATGGTTTATTTGCTACATTGATCATTGGTGTTATTTTTCAACAATTTGGAAGATTACTTGGAATTCCACTCATTGAAGTTACTTTAGCTGGAGCTCTCATGGGTTTGACTGGCGTTGGAATCGGTATGGGTATTGCTCTCAGTTTAAAGATGGATGGTTTAAAGATGGTAGTTGCTGCTGTCATGGGTGGTATCGCTACGAGTTTCAAAGTTGTTTTTGGCACAGGTATCGTAGTAGGAGTTAACAATGATCCTGTTACAACTTATCTTGTTGTTATTTTTGGAATTTTGCTTCTAAAATTGATATTAAGAAGAAAAACCCCAGTTGATATCCTACTTATTCCTTTATTAGGATCTGTAATTGCATTGATTCTAACTTTACTTCTCAGTGCACCTATCGTATTTTTGATTGCAAACATTAAACTTGGTATCACATCTGCCACTGCTTTTCTCCCAATTCCAATGAGTATTGTCATTGCAGTTTCTTTGGGAATATTACTCACATCACCTTTATCAAGTGCTGCGATTGCCATAGCAATCTCACTTGAAGGTATTGCTGGTGGAGCTGCTGTCATCGGTTGTACAACGCAAATGATCGGATTTGCAGTCCAATCAAGAAAAGATAACAATATCGGTATGGTCTTATCGATCGCATTTGGGACTTCGATGTTACAATTTAAAAATATTTTGAGAAAACCTGTCATTTGGTTACCGACAATTATAGCATCAGCTATTTTAGCGCCTTTATTCTATATTATTTTTGCTACTGAAACCTCTAAATTTGGTGCTGGTATGGGTAGTTCAGCGCTTGTTGGTCAGCTTCAAACATTAGATTGGATGGGTTATTCAGCGGCTGCTTGGCTCTCTGTTGTATTCATGTTAATCACACCAGCATTGTTAGTTTTTGCAATAGATCTTGTCTTCAGAAAGAAGAATTGGATCGTTTTAGGTGATTTATCAGTAAATAAGGATATCAATTAATCATTAAAGTTATTACAAAAACATTAATTTATGATAAAATAAGAAATGAATTTAAATTTTAAGAAAGTGGTGATTAATGTGAATAAAAGAGTATATAACAAAACTTTCGGAAAGATTGTTCGTACACTTGGATTCTTGTTGATTTTGGTTTCATCAATTTACATTGCAACTGTATTAATATTAGAAAACGATACACTACCTTTTATAGACAACTTAACTCCATTTGCTCAAATAGCAGATGGCATTTTAGCAAACATCCCCTTAATTGCAGAATATGCAGGTTTGGCATTGGTTGTTGGCTTGATTCTCTTATTATGGGCAATTAGGAAAGGCCTCATCTTAAGAATTCTCTTGACAGTTGTTCTATTATTTGGATTTATTGAAAGTTCAATTAGCGGAACATCTCAATTAGTTCCTGTCACTTTAGCTTCACCATCATGGTTGGCTGGTGTACTATCAATGATTGAACCCATGGTTGTCCAGATTACAGCATTGAGTCCTTATGTGATTCCAGGTGTTGCTGTAGCTGCTCCATTCCTTTTATGGATGCTATTTGCTTATAAGAAACCTGGTAGATTCTCTTTATTCATGTTAAGACTTGGAACAATTGCTTTATTCTTAGCAGTCTTAATGTTAGCAGTAGCAAATCTATTTGTTACAAGCTTACTCACTGTAGATATCTATAGCACAATTGAAATTATGCTTTATATTATAACCTATTTATTCTTTATCGTTGGTGGGGTATTTGGTACCATAGGGGTCACAAGGTCATAACATAAAATACAAAAAAAGAAGGACTCAAATTTTGAGTCCTTTTATTTTACATTAAGGATGAGAAACCACGCAGAAGAATCTGAACGATGCGGTAAAGAAAATGTCTTTTACCAAAGTTTTTGATATAGATGCTATCTTTAATCGTCTCATTGAAGAATGAAACCATATCATCGATGGATTTTGTTTTTTCTAAGTAAACACTATTTTCAAAATGCAGATATAAACTTCTGAAATCAAGATTTGCAGTTCCGATTAAGGCACGTTTTTCATCAATGATCATCATTTTTGAATGAATGAATCCTGGTTTGTAGCGATAAACATTACATCCAGACTCCATCAACTCTGGTACATATGACTCCGTAACCATGAAGACAATTCGTTTATCAGGAATATAGGGAATGATAATTTTCACATCAATACCTGCTTTTGCAGCATATTTCAAAGCAGTAAGCAATTCATTATCAATAATCAGATATGGTGATGTTATATATATGGAGCTTTGAGCTTCTGAGATTAAGGACAAATAGATGTTTTTGGTTGTTGTTTCCTGATCTAAAGGTGTATCTGTAAATGGCGTAACAGAACCATCTGATTCCATTTTATGTTCTACGCGATATGGTGCATAATCAATTTCTTTTTTAGATGAGAAACTCCAGTTTTCTAGAAAACCGATGATAAGCGACCATACAGCATCACCTTCCAAACGGATACCTGCATCATGCCAATGACCAAAAGGATGAATGAGATTGATGTATTCATCACCAATATTAATACCACCTGTATAAGCTACTTTTCCGTCAACTACAATGATTTTTCTATGGTCCCGATAATTCATTGCAAAGTTTAAATGCAAGCGCATTGGATTGAAATTAATGGCATCTATGCCATAGCTACGCAGTGTTTTTGCATATCTATAAGGAAGTGTAGAACTTCCAAAGTCATCATAGAGCACTTTAACATCAACACCCGCAGCTGCTTTTTCTTTTAGAATTTCTAAAACTTGGCTCCACATTTCACCCTTATTAATAATAAAGAACTCCATAAAGATGTATTTTTCTGCTTTCTTTAAATCTTCAAGCATCGCCTTAAACATCAATTCACCAGATCTTAAAAAGTCTGTCTTGGTATGTTTATATGTTGGCCAATTAAGATTATGTAGATAATTCATATTTTTAGTTGTGAGTTGCTGATCAAGACCCGAGACATAATCATATCTTTTATCGTCAATACTATAATGTCTTTTTAAGACTTTTTTGCCAATATTTCTTTGACGATAAAACAAGTAGAATAGACCACCAAATAAAGGGAAAACCAAAATCGGAATAATCCAAGTCAGTTTATATTCTGGATTTTCTTCTTTAGTGATTAAATAGATGACAATTAAAACTGAAATACCATAAAAAATAGTATTTAGATATTTATACTGAGAAATCCAATCAATTAAGAATAAAAACAAAACAATCTGTGCGAGCAGAAGCAGTAGGATCAATGAAGTTCTTGATAACATCATTCTTACTAAGCGTTTCATGCATTAATCTCCTTAATAAACACGTATTCATTTTCTGTGGATTGTTTTGCATCAAAAAGATATCCATCAATCGATATATCTTTGATTAATTCTTTGTTATTGATTTGATGTGTTAGTAAATAGTTTGCCATCTTTCCACGCATCAATTTAACATGCATACTGATGGCTTTAAGTTTGCTATCCTTACGCTGATAAAATGAAATGGAAAGCACAGGAATTTTTGGATCGATGACTTTACTATACTCTGATGATGCAAGATTGATAAAGAGCTCATCTCTATGTGTTTCAAGCAAGTATTTCTTTATTTTAGGTTTCCAGAAATGATAAAGATTTTTTAAGATGTGATCTTTCATTTCTAGACGATAGACTGAGATACCATCGTATGGTCTAACGATACCATAAAGTCCTGATAAAATATAGAGATGCTCATTCAGATATGATAATGTCTTTTGATCCATATGTAACACATCAAAACCCTTAAAGGCATATCCATCGTAAGCATAAATCGCACTTGACTTAACTTTCCCAAAATAAAGATAGTCATGCTTGACTTTTTGAGCAAGGTCTTTTGAGATATGCATCTTTGATATGAGATTCGCAACACTTATTTTAGAGAGCTTGCTTATCATAGATAAGGCATCATTCTCAAAAATGGGTGTTGTTTCAAAAGATGTAATTGTCTTGGCAAACGTTTTTGCAGGTGATATCAAGATGATCATCAGAAAAATCCTCGCTTATTCTTTACTTTAGTATACCAAAAAATGATAAAAAGTGATAGAATGGAAAGTGTCTAAAAGGAGGAATATCATAAATGGGCGAACGCAACTTATCATTATTAATGGACTTTTATGAACTGACGATGGCAAATGGTTATTTTAAGGATAAAAAACATAATCAGATTGCTGTATTTGATGTCTTTTTTAGATCGATTCCTGACGATGGAGGCTATGCGATTTTTGCAGGGCTTGAACAAGTCGTTGATTATATTAAAAATCTCAAGTTTGAAGCAGAAGAATTAGCATATCTGCGTTCAAAGAAAATCTTCGATGAAGACTTTTTGACTTATCTTAAAACATTTTCATTTCATTGTGATGTTTACGCGATGAAAGAAGGCACTCCCATATTTCCTCATGAGCCAATCTTGGTAGTCAAAGGACCGATCCTAGAGTGTCAATTGATTGAAACGATGGTACTCCTTACAATCAACCATCAAAGTCTGATCGCAACTAAAGCAGCACGTATTGTCTTTGCTGCTCAAGGTAGAGGTGTCCTAGAGTTTGGAGCTCGTAGAGCTCATGGATATGATGCATCCATCTTTGGAGCACGTGCTGCATATATTTCAGGTGTTGTTGGATCTTCAAATACTTATGTCGATTATGCTTACCAAATACCTGCATTAGGCACCATGGCACATAGTTATGTTCAAAGTTACGGTTCAGAATATGAAGCGTTTCGTGCATATGCACTCACTTATCCTAATAATGCAGTTCTATTAGTAGATACATATAATACATTAAAACAAGGCATTCCAAATGCGATCAAAATACAACATGAAGTCCTAGCTCCTATGGGCTGTGAACTTAAAGGTATTAGATTAGATAGTGGTGACCTAACCTATCTCACGAAAGAAGCACGCAAAATGCTTGATGCTGCTGGATTAAAAAATACCAAGATTACAGTTAGTAACTCATTAGATGAATATTTGATTAAAGAACTGATTCATCAAGGTGCTCAAATTGATTCATTTGGTGTTGGTGAACGTTTAGTTACCGCACGTTCTGAAGCAGTATTTGGTGGCGTTTTTAAGCTTTCAGCGATCGAAGTTGATGGAGAACTCGTCTCTAAGATAAAAATCAGTGATAACGTTCAAAAAACAACGATTCCTGGATTTAAACAAGTCTACAGATTCTATGATGAACATGGTATGGCTGAAGCTGACGTGATGACACTTTTTGAAGAAGAGATTGATGCAAATAAACCTTATCATCTATTTGATCCAAATTTTCCTTGGAAGAGTAAAGATATCGAGAAGTATACCACTCAACAATTACTCGTTCCAATATTTAAAAAAGGTAAATTGGTTTATGAATTGCCAACTCTACTTGAAATCAGAGCTTATGCCAAAGAACAACATGCTAAATTATGGCCAGAAGTCTTAAGACTTGAAAAGCCACATGAGTATTATGTGGATTTATCACAAGACCTATGGGATTTGAAACAAAGTCTCATTAAGCAATATAAAAAATAAAAAAACTTTCGACAAACAATCTTAAATGGTATTGTCAAAAAGGCAATACCCATTTTTGTGTGTTGATCTAGATAGGTGGTATATATATGTTTCATGTTGTATTATATGAACCTGAGATTCCCCAGAATACAGGTAACATCATGAGAACTTGTGTCGCTATTGGCGCAAAACTTCATTTGATAGAACCATTAGGATTTAAAATTGATGAAAAGAAGTTGAGAAGAAGTGCACTTGATTATTATGAACATCTCAATTATGTACTTTATAAGAATTTTTCTGATTTTCAAGAAAAGAATCCTGGGACCTATCTGTTTTTAACACGATATGGTAAAAAGAATTATGCTGATATCGATTATAAAGCACAAAAGGAGCCTTTATATTTGATCTTTGGTAAAGAATCTACAGGTGTTGATCGTAAGCTTTTAGCAAGTCATCTAGAAAATTGTTACCGAATCCCTACAACAGATAAAGTGAGATCTCTAAACTTATCAAATGCTGTAGCGATTGTAGCCTATGAGGCTCTTAGACAATTTGATTTCTTCGATTTGGAGAAAATGGAACCAGAAACACATAAAGGAAAAGACTTTTTAGACCAATTTATTGAAAATGAGGATGCAAAATGAAAGAGACAAACATACAAACAGTTGGTGAAGAAATAGCAAATGCAATTTCGCATGGCTTAATGGCTATATTTGGGATTGTAGCTTTAGTTTTGATGCTGATCAAAAGTGATACAACAATTGAAGTCGTGAGTGCCATTATCTTTGGCTTTGGAATCATCAATCTTTATACGATGTCAACTATTTACCACGCGTTGTTTCATCCAACAGCAAAAGGCGTTTTTCAAAGATTTGATCATTTATCAATTTATATCTTAATTGGTGGAACGTTTGCACCACCTTTGTTACTGTTACCAGCGATGCAAGAACCCATCTTTGGTATTGATGGTTTAGGTCTAGGACCTGTGCTCTTTATTGTCCAGTGGATCTTAATTGGGATTGGTGTTGTCTTCAAATCGATTTGGATAAAGAAATTTGCGAAAGTACATCTATTTTTATACTTAGCAATGGGTTGGAGTGGTTTAGTCTTTATTCAACAATTATTTGCTTATCAACCTGCAGCTTTCTATTTAGTTTTAGGTGGTGGGATAGCTTATAGTGTCGGTGTTGCATTTTATATCTTTCCTAAAATCAAATATTTTCATTTCGTTTGGCATATTTTTACCAGTTTAGGAACCGTTTTACAGTTTATAGCAATCTATGTTTATCTTTATTAACATGAATATTTGTTCATATACTTGAATATTCATTAAAAATGAGTTATGATAAGAGTATCTAAGGAGATATAAAAAATATGAAAATTATGGCTGTTAACGCTGGGAGCTCATCACTTAAGTTCCAGCTTCTAGAAATGCCCAGTGAAGATGTCATTGCATCTGGTCTGGTTGAAAGAATTGGTTATTACAACGCAGTATTCACACTTAAGATGAATGATGAGAAGATTTCTGTTACACAGGAGATCCTTAATCATAAAGAAGCAGTTCATTTGGTAACAAAGGGACTGATCACGCACAACATCATCAAATCGCTTGATGAAATTGTTGGTGTTGGACATCGTGTTGTTCAAGGTGGGGAAATATTTAAGAATTCTGCGATTATCACTGATAAAGTTGTTGAACAAATCAAGAGCTTAAGTGATTTAGCACCACTCCATAATCCCGCAAACATTACGGGTATTGAAGCGTTTAGAAAAGATTTACCAGATGTTAAACAAGTTGCAGTATTTGATACAACATTTCATCAAACGATGACAGAAGATGCATTTTTATATGCAACACCTTATGAATGGTATCAAAAATATGGTGTCAGAAAATATGGATTTCATGGAACATCTCATCAGTTTGTATCTGAAAGAGCTGCAGTACTATTAGATAATCCAAAGGCTAAAATTATTGTTTGTCATCTAGGTAATGGAGCTTCACTATGTGCCGTTGATAGCGGGATATCTGTTGATACATCAATGGGTTTGACCCCACTTGAAGGTATTCCAATGGGAACACGTTCGGGTAATATTGATCCTACAGTCTTGATGCTTATCTCAGATAAGGAAAACAAGTCATATGCTGAAGTCTTAGATGATTTGAATAAGAGATCAGGGTATCTAGGTGTTTCTGGTTTATCCAATGATTCACGTGACATTTTACGTGAAATGGATAATGGTAATCACCGTGCAAGACTTGCGCATCAGATTCAGGTAAAACGTATTGCTGATTATATTGGATCATACTATGTTTACATGGGTGGGCTTGATGCAATTATCTTTACAGCAGGTATTGGTGAAAACGAAGGACGCGTCAGAGCAAGCATTCTAAATGCAGTTAAAGTTCTTGGCATTGAAATCGATGAAGAAGAAAACCAAAAGAAGGGTGAACGATTGATTACTACTAAAAATTCTAAGGTTAAAGCATTCATCATTCCAACCAATGAAGAGGTCATGATTGCAAGAGAAGTCATGCGTTTAAAATAAAAAAACGGATCAAACACATAAAAATAATTATTTAGAAGCCATTTATATGAAAATATAAGTGACTTTTTTTATTTTTTATAAAAAATAGGTATAATTAAAGATAGTAGTAATGCAGTAGGGAGATCATTCATGAAAAAAGCAGATTCATTTTATCAGCTTGGTCGTGATTATTTTGAAGGGAACGGTTTTCCTCAAGATACAGATATGGCCATTGACTATTTGCTCAAAGCAGCCAAACTTAATCATCTAGAAGCAAAGATCTTAGGAGCAGATCTTCTTTTTAAGCAGTCAAAAAATGAAAGAAGCATTTATTATGAAGATGGCTATCGTTTAAGTACTGAATTGATGGTTGATGTTTATCGAGCAGGTAAACTAGATATCACATTACCCTATTTGCTCAATAATAAACTATTTAATGATTTGTGTACCATTGAAGAGTTAGAAGAATATTATCAAGAAGCCTATCGTTTGGGTTACCGGGAAACAAAATATGAGCTTGCTAAACTTTTATTTGCCAAAGAATCCTTTCATAGCGCTGAGCAATGGTTTTTAGACTCGATTAAAGAAGATATATCAAAAGAAAGTCATCTCTATTTGTACCAGATTTACTGTACGAAAGAGTGTTATAACGAAAAGAAAGCTTTAGTTCAACTTAAAGAAGCCATGAAATATGGGTTTATATCAACAGAATTTCAAGAGTTTATCGAACATGATGATCAAATCCTCATTCAAAAGAAGTATTATGATTCTAAGTTTTCTGAAGAAAGAATCGTTTCACAGATTAACGCGATTATTAAAAATTGTTACTATGCAGATGAAGCATTTAAGAAATGGTTTTCTACAAACAAAGTAACGGTGCGTGTTTACTTTGATTTAGAACTTAAATTACTTAATGCATCGTACGATTTAATTCATTCAGATACTGAAACTGACGGTTTTATGTATGAACCGGTAGAATTAAGTGCTGGTTATTTTTCTGATGAGTCAGATAAGAAAGTCACTGAAAGTGAAGTGATCTCACTATCAGGTAAAGATTCTGGGTTTTATCAATCCCAAGAACGCCCTTCTTATCTTGAATTAAACTTAAGAGATTTATTTGACCAATTTAATTTAAAAGATAGAACACCCATCGTTAACACAACACTTAAAGATGACGAACTTGATCAGATGATGCGTTTAGAAATCAATAAGGATATTAAAAATAAGAACAAAGATAAATCAAAACATCAAGTCATCAAGGTTAAGAAATTCAATCTTTACAAAGCAATCGTCCCTTCCTTTGACTTTATATTTAGATATAATCAACAAGACTATGTGAGTCAAAGATTTGCTTTTGATGATAAAAATTGGAAACCAATATTCGAACGTGAAAGTAAAGATGTCGATTACAAAGCATACAAGCTCAATCTTGATTTTCCTCTTGGTAAAGCGGTTTATGACGAAATAGAACAAATCAAAAAAGAAATCCCCATGTATAAAAGACGCGTTGTATTTCTAAATATCGTAAAAAGTTTAATGACAGTCTCACTCATGTGGACAGTCATTATCTTCATTCAGAATGCTTTCTTCATGAAAAGTTATCGCGTGAATGCTTATAACATCTTTGATCACATCTTAGAGAGTCCATTATGGTTTGTTGGTGGTCTCATCTTCTTCGGATTGTCTTATTATTTAGCAAGAATCAAAATATACGCTCCAATCATCAATAACATCAGAGATAAGATTATTGATAACCCTGCATTCATGTTACCTGAAAATACAAACAAAGATCATTTTAAAATGCAGTCTTTAGAAGTATTGCTGATGGTTTTGTTAACTGCTATGTTCTTCCTTTTTAGTAATTTCTTATCTATGATTTAATAAAATGTCAAGTGGGAACTATTTGTTCCCATTTTTCTTTGCACATATTAAAAAGCTTGAAAAATGTGTTAAAATAGGGTTATTAGAAGAGGTGTCCTATGAATGAACATATCAAGATTGATGACCAGTTACACATTTCAATAAAACGCATGGGAATCAATGGAGAAGGTATTGGTTATTTTAACAAACTTGCCATCTTTGTTGACCAAGCATTACCCGATGAAGAACTTGATGTTGTCATTACACACGTCTTTGATAATCGTGCAATCGCAAGAATAGTAAACATTACGAAACAAAGTCCAGAACGAAGAGAACCTTTTTGTCCTGTCTATGATGCTTGTGGAGGATGTCAAACTCAACATTTTGATTACTTTAAAACATTGATCCAAAAAAGAGATATCTTAATCAAGTCTTTTGACCGATATATTTCACCTAAAGTAAGTGAAAATCTAGTCACAGATACCATTGGAGCAGATGAACCAAAGCATTATCGGAACAAAGCATCACTTCCAGTCCAACGGATCAAAGGAAAGAATCAGTTTGGGATGTATGCAAGAGGCTCAAATAAGTTTATTAGTATCAAGGGATGCCCCATTCAAAATGAACTCATCAATCAAATATTAAATACCATTATACGTTTAATGAACCAATATGAAATGGATGGTATTGATCCTCGAACAAGAAGAGGTTATGTACGTTCATTAATCGTTAGAGTTAATCATAAACAAGATCAAGCACAAGTTTCATTTATTATGGCCAAAAAATCAAATCGACTTGAAACTGTCGTTGAAGATTTGATCAAAGCTGAACCAAAAGTCGTTTCTGTCTATGAAGTCATGAATACAGATATGAAGAAGCCAGGATTTTTCACAGATGACATGCAGCTTATATATGGACAAAAAATGATTGAAGAAACTTTAAACGATTTTAAGTTCTTATTAACTCCTGAAGCTTTTTTCCAGCTCAATACCCCTCAGGCACATAAGTTCTATTTAGAAATGAAAAGACTCGCAAACTTAAAGTCTCATGAAATCGCAATTGATGCATATGCTGGGGTTGCCCCAGTAAGCCATTATATTTTCGAAGATGCACATCATGTCTATGCGATTGAAATTGATCCTTCTGCATGCGAAAGTGCACGATTAAGCCTAGAAGCAAATAACATTACTAATGTTACAATTCTTCAAAGTGATTTCAAAAGAGCACTCAATGGCTTAAAAGACAAAAAGATTGATGTTATGTTCTTCGATCCTCCACGTACTGGTTTGGGCGAAGAAACAATTGATTTAATCATGAGTTTTCAACCTAAGCGACTCATCTATGGATCATGCAATCCATCGACACTCGCTAAGGATTTAAATATATTGCTTAAAACATATGATTTGATTGAAACAGTTCCAATTGACATGTTTCCTTATACATCATTAATTGAATCAGTAAGTTTGCTCCATAAAAAATAGTAATCATACAGTAGCGCATCAATGAAATGTAGATGAAATTGAAAAATTGAGGTGAACACATGAAATGTTACCTGGTCCGACATGGACAGACATCGTGGAATGATACACATCGTTTTCAAGGTTGGCTTGATATTGAATTAGATACGATTGGTATGCTTCAAGCAAAAATGCTTGCAGATTACTTTAAAGCGGAAAAAATCAAACACATTTATTCAAGTGATCTATCAAGAGCACGTAAGACAGCGCAGTTGATTCAGCAAAAAACAGAAAGTCCAATGACCATTTCTAAAAATCTTAGAGAACTTAACGTTGGTAAATGGGAAGGTCTAACATGGGATGAAATCACAGCTGATTTCACTGAAGAAGAAAAATTGAATGAAGCACATGTCTTTGAGATGGGTGGATCTGGAGGAGAAACTTTAACACAGTTTCAAGAGCGGATTCTTGAATCTTTTAATCAGATCATTTCAAGAGAGTCAGATCAAGATATTATGATTGTGACACATGGTGGAGTCATTCGAGTTTTATTATGTCATATCTTGGGATGTGACATTAGTCAAAGAAATGCACTTAAGATTGATAATGGAAGTATATCCATTCTTGAAATTAATGATGCACATGAAGTCACAGTAATAAAGCAAAACATGATTAAGCATTTGTCTACATCGAAATAGCAATCATTATTGGGAGGGTGTATGAACAGATATTCGAAACAAATAAGTGAGAAGTATCAACAAGCGATAAAAGCTAGAAAATCCAAAGTTGTTAAATTGTTTCTTTATGTTACTGGATTTTTTGCAGTTCTTTCAGGTGTGACTTTTATATTTTATAATCGCTCAAACCTATATATGATTCTGTTTTACATTTCTGCTGGCATTTTAGGTACGCTTCTGATTGTACTTTTGATGTTATTACTCTTTTTCGTCAGTGAGAAACCATTATATGAAATTTTGTATCCTAAAGTGATTGATGATCATAATAATGAAGGAAGCATCTTCATAAAATATACGCCATATCCAAAAGATAAAGAATTTATAGCTTTTGGAGGATTATTTCCTTCACATGCATCAAAAGTATTGCGCTTTAAGCTCTCTTTTGAAAATGCGCATGGATATCCTGTTGATTTTTATGATGCTTATGTGATGACATCCAATGGAAAAACAGCGAATATTCACCTAAATGGTTATTATTTGCACTTTAGAGATTATAGCGATTTGAAGTTTCAGCTTAGAACACAAGGATATCCCAATGTTAAACCAAAGTATAAAAGATTACCTAACATTGTTGATGTGCGTGCTTTTATTGATGAATCAGAAGAGGATTTAGATCCAATTTTCGTGAATCTTTATAACTTGATCAAAAATGAGTATCATAGTCCTAGTGTTACTTTAGGATGTAACGGCAATGATTTACATATAGGAATCAACTTAAGACCGATGAGAAGACATGTAAAAGTCTTAACAGAAGATATATATCAAGAATTGAGAAGATCACTCTTACAAATGATTGATCTTGCAAACATTATCAAATAGAATGATTGATTACACATTTCATGTGTATAATGGATATGAGGTATGACATGAAAACGAAAAACGAATTGCTTAATTTATATAATAGAAATCCAGAGAGTGGTGCATATATGATCGAAGTATCATTAGATGACTACTCTGAAATCTTTAATGGTTGGGACGCTTCATCAATCAAGAAAAAAGATATTGAACCTGAGCTTTTAGATTATCTAGAACAAGCAGGTTATGAAATTCCAAATAATGTTGAAGTTGAAATTTATTTTTATTTACCAAAAGAAATTAATGATACAGATAAAGAAAACAAGAGCATCAGTGGGATTGTAAATAATTTTAGAGCAGTCTTATTCTATATTGATAGAATGCTTCATAAAAACTACCGGCGTATCGCTTCTTATGTCACAATAGGTATCCTGTTTTTAATTGGAGCTTATATCACAAGAATATATGCAACATCGCTCAATTTAATGTTTTCAATTTTAATTGAAGGATTTTTTATTGGTGGTTGGTTTTTATTATGGGAAGCATTCTCATTATTCTTCTTTGATACACATGAAACAAAACAAAGAAGAAGAGTTTACCGGAGATATCTAAAAACAAAGATCTTTTTTAAGGATAACATTGAATAATTAATGCGTTTGGTGGGGTATCTATGAATATTAAAAAAGAGCATCCAATTTTGGAGTTTGATCCAGATAAGGATGCATACATCAATCCAAGTATGATTTCTTCAAAATATCCCAAATTACCAAGTTATTTGGTTGTGTGTTTTTTTAATGATGTAATCACAAAATTGCTAGAAAGTAATGAAATTGTCTTATTTACAACAATCAAAGGTGAAAATGACCTTGAGATCTATAAGCTAAAAGATCGTGATATCGCAATCATTCCAGGTAAAATCGGTGCACCTTTATGTGCAGCTTTCTTAGATGAATGCATCGCTTTAGGCAGTAAATACGTGATGTTTTGTGGGGGTGGAGGAGTTTTACGTTCAGATTTGACCGTAGGAAAACTGATCGTCATTGATTCAGCAATCAGAGATGAAGGCACGAGTTATCACTATATTAAACCAAGCAGAGAAATTCAAGCTAACCAAAAGATTGTCAAAAAGATTACAGATTACTTAGAAATTAATAAGATTGATTATATTTTAGGTAAAACCTGGACAACTGACGCATTTTATCGTGAAACAAAAAGTAAAGTTGCTCTAAGAAAAGAAGAAGGTGCCATCTTAGTCGAGATGGAACAATCAGCAATGATTGCTGTCAGTCAGTTTCGAGATATTGATTATGGTGCAATCATTTATTGTGGTGATGATTTATCAACTGAAAAATGGGATAGCAGACGTTGGAAAGAGCGAAAAGAAATTCGTTATGATCTAACAATGCTATGTATGGATATCGTATTAACTTTTGATGATAATAATCATCAAATAAAGGAGGCACAAAAATGAAACCAATTGATTGGCTTCTTAAAGGCGATCCTGTGATTCAATTCTTAACGAAAAAATATTTGCTAGAACTTGATGTCCCTTATCATGAAAAAGGATATATTGGTAAATATTTCCAGCTTTATGATGTGAAAGATCGGATGTGGGGTGGAGGAATTTACTCTCCAAAATGGATCTCCACGCATTATACTTTGATGGAACTCAAGTATATGGAAGTTTATCCGATGAATCAGGTTTATCAAGAAGCTGTTACTAATTTGTATACGCATTTGTGGCATCACAAGGGCTTAGTTGCTAAAAAAAGATATCAGGACATGTGTGTTGCTGCTATGGTTTTAGGTCTGAGCTGCTATGGACATATTCAGAATCCAAAAAATGAGGAAATTATCGACTATATTCTTAAGCGTCAATTTAGAGATGGTGGATGGAATTGTGACTGGAATAGAGAAGT
>JACZKY010019333.1_pt1 | contig 22204 bp, 29 predicted proteins | sample 8237611 | NCBI WGS metagenome assembly JACZKY01 (sample SAMN16148055, study PRJNA663545) | marine sediment metagenome | biome: sediments and biomass from bioreactor inoculated with such sediments; feature: coastal sediments; material: methane- and iron-fed bioreactor; isolation source: Bothnian...
TATAACGTTCCGTCCTGCCTGAGGATCTTCTGACCTGACGATTTCATCTCAATGAACAATCCGTGCCAACATCCTACAGCCTCATAGATCACCATGTCAGGGAAGCCATTGCTTGTGCGCATACGCTTCACTTTTGCTGCTTCAACAGCTGAGAGCCTGACACCAGACAGGTCTGTATTAAAAACCAGATGCGGATACTTCTCTCTCATTATGGAGCACAAATACATCTGCTCCACTTCTTCGGATCTTCTTCTCATGTGTCTTTTCGATTTTAATGTTTAACTTAGAACTTATTCCATCCACAATAGCCCTGTAGTCTGCTTCGGTTTCATAGTAGTTCACTGCAGCGTTTTTTCTGGCCTCAACGCTTATTCTTGGTACTTTCATTATCAGGGCAGTCTCTACGGAGGTCGTGACTTGGTAACTGAGCAGGCAGGCGATCTGCCTTGCCTTTACAAGTGTGCGTTTTCGTGACTTAGTGTAGAACCTATCTACAGGGACTTTGAGCCAGTCGCATACTTCTTTAACTATCTCATTGACTGCATCGGTGCGGTCTGGCCTTGCCTTTTGCTTTTTTATGGCTGTCACATATTCGTTCAGTTCAGCATTGACAAGCCAAACAATCTCAAAATCGTTCCTGCCTGTATATAGCCTTTTCTTCGCCACCATCAGCCCAAAGTTAAGAGCCTGCGCATAGGTCAGGCTCATAACGAAGGATCTGCTTTTGTATTGTTTTCTGAACGTCATCCCATGATTAGAATAGTGTTGTTTTCTGAACTACATACACGCCCTCTGACCTGACCTGATCTCTCACCCAGTCCCATCCCTTGAGGTGAACGTCACCGAGCTTGAGGTGGTTTTCGTAGTGACCGCTGAGGATTGTGACCCCTTTACCTGATCTTTTGCCCTCCAATGTGTGACCGTCAATGATTGAGAGGGGTATCCCTGTAAATGGCATGTGCATCGGCTCCCTGAGAACTCCCCTGTCCTGTGGATTGATCATCCACCATGTGTACACGCAATTGTAAACTCTGGGATTGATCCACCGAAGGCTTGTATTCTGGGCTATCTCTACAACAAACTCACCTGCCTGCCTTCTGCCCATTTCTGAGCAAGCCTCTTTTGCAAGGTCAAAAAACTGTTTGCTATATCCCCTGCCGTGATGAGTTTCATGTGCGCACAAGGCTTCATAATTCCTTGCCCTGATTTCCTGATATTCCTGATCCAGTTCCTCCATCCCTGCAGGAAGTAGATCTTCAAACAGCCCACATACAAGAAGGCCGTCCATCGTTGATCTTGGAAGTCTCTCTGAAGCTGCCTGCAGTCCTTCGACCCACCCAATCCTGAGTGCCTTAACGACAAGACTTTTCCAGACGCTTTCGGACATTCCGTCAATCACCAAATACTCTCGTTTCTTCATCTCTCTCTTTTTTAAATTGTTGCTACAGTAAGTTAGTAATAATTAATTGATTAACAAGCACTTAATACGGGATATTTATACCTTTCTCCCATTTCGTGTATTCCTTTCCCTCCTTTGGCTGCTTGAGTTGTATGCCGTCACCAAAACTCTTTTTTAGGATCTCGTATGCTTCCCTCCTTCGTTCCTCTGTCCTGAAGTCTGCACAGCCTCCCTGAGCATACTCTGTGGTGTCGAACGTCATTGAGAAGCGCATATCAATAAAGCTGTACCTGTTGAAATGAGCATTGAGCAGACAGATCCACGCATCCTCCCCAATGAAGTAGTTCTCATCAATAAAGAACAGGTTCTCGTCCCTCATGATGCCAATACAACCCCCTTTGATGAACTTATTGAATGCAATCGGCCTTTCGCCTGCATAGTGCATAGGATTGCTGACGCAGTTCAATCCCCAGAGCTTCGCCCCTGCCTCCTTTGCCACATGGTACAGATCGTGCATCAATGCCTCTGCCTCTACTGGCGTGAGCTTCATCTTGCCCTGCCCTGCAGCCCTGTACATCCTGTGCACTCCAATGATGTCATCATCAAGCTGTACCTGATCACCAAATTTACTGTACACCCACTGGCGTTTTGGAGAGATCCCTACAACGCTGTCAGGATGAACAATTATCTCTGTCTCTGGATTATATTTCCTGTAATCATCTTCCTGAGATGCAGGAACAACCAGTGCTGCAGAAGGGAAGATCTTCTTCGTCTTCACCCTGTCAGCTCTCTTGTGGCTCAATATGAACATTCTCATATCAGTAGGGTATATTGAGGGTCTTCTCCCACTTGTTATACGTCTTCTTCAACAGACCGCCCTGCTTCAGCTTGACCGCATCCCCAAAGTGACGTTTCAGGAACATATAACTCTCTTTGCGCCTCTCTTCAGTTCTGTAGTCTGCACAGCCCCCTTGTCCCATCTCAGTCTTTGCATAGCCAACTGCAAACCTCGTGTCAACGTAACTGAACCTGTAGAAGTGGGCGTGTAGCAGATTGATCCACATGTCCTCTGCAACAAAGTACGGATAGTCAGGGAAGAACAGTTTGTCATCCTTGATCAGCCCAAGCATGCCTCCTGTGATAAACCTGTTAAACTCTATCGGCATACTGCCGTCATACACCACTGGATTTGCTATGTAGTTGAGCCCGAACAGTTTACAGCCTATCTCTTTGGCTGTTTCATAAACATCATTGAGCAGTGCTGTGGCTTCTTTGGGCGTTAGGGCAGTAGCCCCACCCTTTGCCCTGTAGATCCTATGGACGCTGATAATATCATCATCCATTTGTACCTGATCCCCGAACTTATCCCACATCCACTGCCTTTTCGGTGACAGGCCAACGATGCTGTCAGGATGAGCGACAATCTCGGTATCTGGATTATGCTCCCTGTATGCGGCTGCCTGCGCCTCTGGGACACACACTATCGCTGTTGGGAAGATCCTCTTCGTGAGTACGTTATCAGGTCTCTTATGCGAAGGAATGAGCAATTTAATCATGATATGTCCTCTGAGCTTACCACATACGTTTCACCAAGAAACTGCTTCTTGTAAGATCTCGCCTTCTGCGTCAGGTTCAGCATCGTCCTTACCCTTGCCTCTTCGGTCTTCGTCTTGCAGATAATGACAAACGCATTGTACTTCTCATCATAGATGGGAATGAGAGGATAATCGGGGTTTTCAACTTTGAGATCCTGCAGCACCTCCTTTATGTCCATTGAGATGCTTTTCAGGAACTCAGGATCAAAGTCCTCCGTTATCGCCTCAAAGTCGAATTCGCTCGTGTCGCTTGCGTGGTTATCAAGCAAAGCAAGCTGTTTCCTTTTAGGATCATCCTCTTTGATGTCTGTGCGCTTAACAACTACAAGCTCGCTGCCATCAGTCTCAACAATCCTCACTGGGATATGCATTGCCTCTGCCTGCTCGAACACTCCGTTGCCTGCAATTATGTTGTCATCATTGTCAATGAGGATGGATCTGCCTGCACCAAGCTCTTTCAGGGACTTTTTGATCAGTCGCTTATTTTTCTCGGAATGAATTCTGTAATTCCGTCTGTCTTTTTTTATGTCTGCCATTGGTTTGTGGTTATGTGAATAACAAAGATATGAATTTACGTCTTTACAATTATTACCGATTTATTTTCGTTTTAAGACACTATCTACATTCGGGTGTATGTTTGTATTGACCCTCGCCCAAAGTTCTGTCTCAATGGAGTAATGCCCGTTTGCATCGTGCGTTAGAACAGCTCGCCAGATCTCGGAATATCCCGTCTTACCTCTTCGGCAATCTCAATTCTTTCCTCCTTGTTGCCTCTCAGTTCAGGCTTTGCAGCCTGCAGCAGCCTCTTCGCTCTCGTGACGCTCTCTGCTGCGGTCAGCCTCTTGCTGAAGATCCTCTCTTTAATGTCTTCAATGTTCCAGAACAGCCGTCCGTGCGTCTGCGAGTTCCAGAACAGGATCAGCAGCCATGTGCTGTTGTCCCTTGCCTCAGGGTACTTCTCCAAGATCTGCCTTACCAGATCTAAGGAGCTTTCGATTTCTTTAACCTTTGTCGTTCTCATGTTATCCTAAGTCTATTGTTTGACGTTTCTCGATGAGTCCAATATAACCCCTACTTTTAAGCTCTTCAACAATCTCCTTGTCCGTTGCCTCTTTGAGCCCTAATATTTTAGCAGCCTCTCCGTCATCTACTACAGGAGCACTTTTGAGTGAAGGGTCTAATTTTTTTCTTAAAGTCCTCTCAGCTGCCTCTTCTCTCGCCCTTTTAATAATACTGATTACAGCCTGCCTTTTGTGCAATATCAAATAATCATGAGCGTTAATCTGCCTTTTGCCATCCTTCCCTATTCTGATTGTAAAATATCCAATCCTTTTGGCTGCATAAAAATAGCTTGCCGATGTTCCACACTTGGCGGCTTCCTTTTTAATAAACTCAGCTGGGGTCATGCCCTCCAAGTCCTTTTTTTTACAAATGTTGTCAAGATACCTCTCAACCTTTGTTACCAAATAATCATTAATCTCTCTCATGTCGTTTGCTTTAAATATTAGTACTTATTCTGACGTTTTTGTAAAAATGTAATCACCAATAACTATCCCATTGCTGTGACGGACATGGCGATGATCAGTGCAAATAATAAATTTCTCTTCATCTCTTTTTCCTCCATAGATTTTTGCCTTCAACCTTAACGGCCTCGTAATCGTCCCAAACTCCCTTGCCTAACTGGTCAACAAGTTTCAGGACTTCGCTATAGGTAATGTATTCAGACTTCGACCCCTTTACGAACTTCGTGTCCCTTGAGAACCATGTTGCAAGCCTCCTTCCAACTTCCCATGTGACCTGATATTCGTATTTCATCTTTTTGCCTGACTTGTTCATTTCGCTCCAATAGTCGAAAAATGCTGTAAGCATCTCTTCCCCATATTTCGCTAAAAACTCAGCAGTGAAAATGCTTTCCTTAAACTTCTCTTTCCTTTTCAGTATTTCATCTTCACTTTCACCTTCACTTTCACCTTCACTTTCTCCAGACCCTGCGTCCACTGTGCCCCCACCCTGTCCACAGGGTGTCACACCGTGTCTCAGATCCCCTACAGTCTGTCGTACCTCATCAGGAAGTGAGCTCATCGTTTTCTCTACGTTCACAATCATGGAGTGGTTATAAGACTGGTGTTTCATGAAGTTCTTCATTATCACGAACTCCTTGACATACGCAACCTTCCCATCCCTGCTGAACTTCTCAAACGCTGCGTTAAGTACAGAACTGGACAGGCCAGTATGAAATTCAATAGTCTCCTGCGAGATCTCGTACACCCCTGCCAAGTTATTGAATGGAGAGGTGATAAGATAAACATACAGCAGCTTTTGGTTAGGGTTTAACTTATGGATATAAGGATCGTCCCAGAACCTCGTGTTTACGCTCCGCAATCTTAGCCCTGTCATAACTAATCCTCATCCGTTACAATTTTCCCTTCAACGTCTTCCGTATGCTCATCAAGAGCTATCCTGCTGACCTTCTCATCAGTCAGCATCCCAAGATGCTTAACATCAATCCCCTGCTGAAGGAAGTTCTTCAGCAGTTCAATGTTCTCACTGCTCACGTTCGGGATCAGGTTCACCACAGGATAGTTGCGAGTGTCATCAGGCTTGTTGGATTTGACCTTTTTGACTACAAGGTCAAAAGGTATGTTTACCACAGTGCCTGCCATCTCCTTAACCCTGTCGTATGCCTCCCTGATAGCGTGGATGCTCGACTTGTCTCCACTTGTCTTAAACTGCCACATGCCAAACACACCCCGTATTGCAGGGATTATAAAATTGAGGGTAAGGACTGGCTTCCATGAACCAAAATTGAGCTTCGTGAACTCATCAACTCGCTTCCTGTCCAGTTCCTCAACATAGTCCTCTTTTTTGGCATCCCACAGGAAAAAGACTTCTCCATCTCCATATCCGAGCCGCCTGCCAGATTTGTCCCTGCAATCCCATTCCTCATAACAGCTTACAAGCTCGTCATCGGACAGAAATATTACTTGGATCTTGTGCGGATTATCGGGATATGCCTCCTTGAACTTTATGGCATAATCTCCACTTGCTACAAAATAGTCAAGGCTTACGGGATATTCCTTGCCTGCGCTATTTTTCCGTTTCTCGCCACAGCGAACCTTGCCTATCAGTGGCAGGGGCGTTGTCTGGGTCGGGATCGTCATTCGTTTGATCCTGCTGCTTCTCATTGTCATCTCTTTCGGTTATTAGTTTTGTGAAACTCTCATATACATAATCGGGGAACAGCTGCTGCGACATTACGTCATCCGTTCCTTTGGATCTTTCCCCTACAATCTCATCAATCTTCTGCTGAACGATGTCTGCGGTAGTAAGGATCTCATAATTTGACGTAACGTCCTGTCCGAGCTCAATCCTGCCCTTGAAGCTCATCGAAGTGCGCTCTTCAAGTTTGGTCTTTTGCCTGCACCTGTAAAGCTCAAGCATCAGCTCAATCTCGTGCTCTGTGAAATTGTCAGTCTGGTCAATGAGCGTATAATCAGGCTTGGATCTCCATGCCTTCGGAGACCAGTTGTACATCCTGATCTCGCCTTCCTGAAACATGTCAGGATAGTTCTTAATGGCAAGCACCTTGTAGAATGTAAGCTGCGCTGCCTTGTCTTCCGTGTTTGAACCGCTTCTGCCGCTTTTAAAATCAATGATTGCCTTGCGCCTGAAGGTTTGGGTTGTCTGCTTCGGCTGTCCCTTCTGATCCCCTGATTTGTACGTTTCTCCATAGAAGCCCTTTTCATCCACATCCATCAGGCAGATAAGATCAACCGTCCCTGCGACCCTCCGATCAGTGTCTGCAAGCGTTACCTCAATGGCAAGAGGCTTAACATTGTGCTCCCTGACAAATTCTGAATATGCCAGAAGGTCGCTGCAAATGTCATCAACCCATCCTGAACTCTGGACAGAAGTAAGGTTGTGCGCATAACAGTAATTGGAGACTGCTTTTTCAATATCAGCAACTTCCATAAAGCCGTTGATAATGAAGTGAGCCAACATAGTATGCATCAGCGTTCCATACAGTGCCCTTGTGTCCCTGTACTCCTTTGCCTCTTCATAACCCTTCTCAGCCATCCACTTTATAAGGAATTCGCTTTTGGGCAGTGTCGCATGTACAACGGTTGTCACACCGTCAAGCAGGACTGCTTTCCTGTCTTCGTTTACAATAAAATAGTTTCGATTGCCCTTGTCAGTTATTCTGTAAACTGGCATTGGCGGCAATCTCAGTGCCTCTTCATCAAAGTAGATTGCACCGAGTTTCCCGATGTTCTGTTGCTGCTCTGTCATGTTTTTATTTTTTAGGTGAACGCTTCACTTCCCGTTGCGAGATAGTGAAATAAATTACTTCTCCATTGTCGTCCAAACAGCTGAACTCAACTGTCTCTTTCGACTTCCGCATTGCCCTTCTTATGGTGCTGTACTGCCTTTTCAGGCCAATATCTCGCACCAGAGACAGGAGGTTGCCATAAGGCAGAGCCTCCCCGTCTTTGCTAAGTATGTAAACACTATCTGCCATATCACTGTTTTTGCACAAATATAATATATATTTTTCATTTGTGCTACAATCCCATCATACCGCCTGCAATTATTTCTATCTCTCTTCTCCTTTCAGGTTCACTGTCCCTTGAGACTGCTGTAATTGCGTTTGCGAGTTTGTACATGGTGGGCTCTCCATAAAGCCCGTCATTTGGATTGCTCTCAAGCAGTGCCCTCATGACCAGATCTGCCTCGTGTTTCATGATACCACGCTTGGGCAGTTTTTTGATCTCTTCATCAAGGTCAACATGAGTTGCTGAGGCTTTTCTGATCTTCGCTGCAACCTTCTCCATAGTCCTGTCATCGAACACATACCTGACAGCATCCTTCATGAGCGAGATCCTTGCTGCAGTCTCTTTTCTTATGGTCTCATCTGACAGGGAGATCCCTTCAGGCAGTCGTGCCCCAATATGAACCTTCCTCAATGGGCTTTCGCCAATAGCTCCGTTCATACAGAGCACGTTCAGTATGTACATCTGCAATTCAAGTGCTCCTGCTCCAAACTCAGAGCTCCTGAGCCTTGCTCCAAACACCGCAGGCATAATCCCGTTGTTCGGTGTCTCGATCTCGACAACCTCTGGCTTAATGATCTCAACGAACTGAACAATCTCCCCATAGTGGCTGTCAATCAGCTTAAAGCCATGTACTGCTGCAACCTCAAGGAATGTTACGAAGATCTCACTGCTGTCAAGTATCCGATACCTGTCAGAAAGGAAGCCCCTAACCTGACCGTCAATAGCCCTTACGAGATACCTGCTTTTCTTGTGCTCGTTATGCTCGTTCATTATTCTGGTTGAAAGAGATTTCTGCCAGTCAGCACCCCTGACGAGACCTTTAAGATATCCACTCGGAATGTCGAGCTTGTCACCAACCTGTATCACAGCATTGTCATGCATAGGCAAGGTTCCAGTCATACCAATGAGTGTCATACCTACATCTCCCTGATGAGCGTCATTGCCCTCAAGCAAATATTTCCTGTCAAATACGAGCTTGTCGCTCGGCCCAATGTAGTCATCAATCTGTGATGAAAGAAGAACGATCTTGTTTATCGTTTCATAAATGGTATCCTTACGTTTCGCTATGATACCGTTCAGCCTGTCTGTTAAAATGTTTGTTTCTGTTCTCATGTCTATATTCAATTAAATGATACGTTTCTTTTCGTGCCTCTGACGTTTTCTGCCTCGTAGGAATAGGAATAGGTTACTGCGGGGCGTGAACTCATTAGAAGCGATAAAATACGGCTTATTCTCAAATTTCGGCTTTTCCTCCCTTCGGCTTTTCCGTGATTGCTCCGTTTCTGAGTAATTTGACGAAAGTTGTATAGCGATAAGCGTGTTTCGGGTACTTGTCTCCAACATGATAAACTTCATAATACCTGTCTTCGGCAACTCCTGTAAACCTCGTGAACACATATTCGCCAACTTCACCCTGCAGGAAGTCCATGTATGTAGGATACTTGTCCTGTCTCGCCTGCGGTGATCCATAGGTAGGCGTTTCATAGGCAATAGCATAATTACTGCACTTGCAGTTCTTCTCATGAGGTGTGAGTATCCTCCAGTCTCCAAGCCTCCATTTGCCAAAAAGACGTATGTGGCCTCTGCCCTGCAGTGACATGCAATTTCTGCATATCCTGTACTCTGCATCAAATTTGATGAACTGCTTTTTTTGCTCGACCCTGTTAACATACAGCATTGCTGCAGCCCATGACAGGAATACAGTCCATCCAACTATCCCAAAAATCAACGTTGCGCTCATAGACCAAGTTTTTTGCATTGTGAATAACTGATCCATAACTTTTCGTTTTTCTCCTTGCACTCGGTAATCATCTCATGCAATTTCTTTCTGGTAACGGTCTTTACCACAGATCCCTTGATAACATCACCAACGGTTTCTTCAGCTATTAAACTCACCATTCTCCTTGAGAACATAAGTTGAGGCGCAACCCTCACCCTTTCGGTTTCCTGTTTAGTCAGTACCATAACTCTGTTTTTGAAATTTAACAATATAGTCTTCAACGGACGTTCCATTTTTGTCCCTTGCATTATACCCGTCCTCGAAATACCTTTTAACCCCACCCCTGCCTGCAAGGTGCGCTGCCGCAAGAATTCCATCCTTCGTAACAACAGCTCCACATTCAAGGGTATCGCCTGAGTGCTTTTCAATTATCTCTCTCAGGTACTTCTCGTTGCGCTTAATGTTCTCCAACATTATGCTGTCCTGAACGCTTTCAGGAAAGATCTCAGGATCTCGTTCAAAGTCTGACGGCACAATGTCAATGCCAAGCTCCCTGAGGGTGTAAGACATAAACTGATATTTGCCAATGGCTCCAATCTCGTTTACGCCCTGCCACCTTCCACTATTCTCGCTTTGACCAAGCCCTTCCATGAGCCTGATATATTCAGCCTCGGTTTGTCTTTCAAGTGCTGCGCTTATTTCCTGCCTGATATAATAAACCTCAGCAACTGAATTGGTTCCATTCTTTGCTGAGGCAGGTAATAGGATAAGAGCAGCAATCAACAACTGCTTTTTCATAATTCATAGATTTGTTCAACTTCTCGTTCCAGTACCGCATGGTCGAGTTTGTAAGGTATCTCCTTAGCAGTCTCGCCAATCGTGAACGCAATGTCTGAAATGGTCACAGACCAATCCATCTCGTTAGCATCTTCACCTGTAAGGTATGCAATCAGGGAGCATGTAAACATTATGCCCTTGCTGTGGATCTCAACATAGTGCCTTCCCCTGCCACACGCATCTTTGCATATACCTGCAGCAAGCTCAAGAATGTCGGGCTCAATCAGCTTCGGCTCTTTGCCTTCTGCGAACCTGTAATAATCAAACGGGGAACGTACAGATCTCTGTATTTCGCCCTCAGGGAATTTTGTCGGTTTCATAATCTTTGTCCTTCAGTTACTTCGTTATAACAATTACCACATACAACAATCTGTATGTCAACATCTTCAGTTGCAGTGAACAAAGCCACAGCTTCAGCCTGTCCGCAATGGCAAAGTCCTTCAATTCCAGTTACAGTGTAACCCTCTTCGATGAATAGTGCAATCACCTCATCAAGTCGTTTTTTCGTTTCTACATAATATTTCATAGTGCGTAAATTTATAAGCTCCCTCCCGTAAAGATAGCAAACCCATTGGGAGGGAGCTCGTAGGCCAATTTAATAGCCCTCAACAAATTTCCTGCAATTCCAACAATTCATCTCAGTGCATGTACTACAGTCAAACCTCGATGTCCCGTAATACTCGTCCCTCGGATATTTTATGTCAAGGTCTATTGATTGCCTATTTGCAGGGAGAGCCCTCCCAAAACCAAGACCCTTATATCTGTAGTTGGACATCTCGTCATACGTCTTGTATTTCGACTTCTCGTACTTATGCTTATACACCCCTGTCATCTTGGTGCACATCTCGATCACAGCATCTACACAATTCTGAAGCTCTGCAATATTGGTGCACTCATTCTCTGCGTGAGGGTGATAATATCCGCAAGACATATTACACGTTGAGACATCAAGCCCTCTCGTCTTGAGGACATAGACATCTGTGAACATGCCGTGATCCTTTTTGTAGCCACGCTGACCAATTATTTCAAGTGCGGCCTTCTTAAACTCTGAGCTTGCAAGGGGCGTTCCGTTTATGGTAGTGATAAAATCAGAGCCATTTCGCCTGTCGCACATGATGACATACCGAACATTCGTGAGCCACCTGTCAATATCAATCGCATTGCTCCCAACGCCTCCAATCTCTTCACCAACAGTGAAGATGCATTTCACTGATTGAAGATCCTCAAGAGCCCTCAGGCAGACATAAATGCCATTCTTGTCATCTGCACCTATCCCAACGGTGCTCCTTCGGTTGTCAGACCATCCAAACAAGAAGTTTCCTGTCTCAATGATCCTGATATCAGGGACTGGCCTGTGAACTTCGTCCATGTGTGCAAGGACGCAAGGATAAGGTTTGCCCTTACCCTTGACGATCATCACGTTGCCCCTCTTGTCAATGTCAACCTTCGCTTCAGGTGCGACACTGGCTGCCAACTCAATTATGACATCCCTGATGTCGTCTTCGTTGCCAGACTTGCTGTTGATGGTGTACAGACGCTTGAGAGCATCTAATCCGATCTTTTTCATCTCTATTTTCATTTTTGGTTACTACTAATCTTTATGCTGTGACGGCTTCTCCAACCTCTGCGCTGATAGCCACATCCTCAACAACTCCGTTCTCTCTGAGGATAGCAAGAGGCTTCGTCCATAAAAGGTTGCCCCTTATCATGACCTGTACATACCCTACAATCCTCTCTGGCAGTGTCCATGCGATCCCACCGTTCCTGTATATCTTCAGTGCTGACGTTTTTGAGATCCTTTCGCCAGTGAAGCTATCTTCAACGGTGCACATATCGCAACCGCTTCCATTTATCATTCCTCCCTCTGCTACGCCTCCGCATGAGGGGCATATTTGCATGTACTCAAACTGATCTGCAGACGTTGACTGCATCCTGAGATAGCTTTCGGTCATTGACTTCGTGCTGAATATGGATGTTTCCCTGTTTAGGTATATGAGCGTGTCCATGTAGGGTGCGTACCTGTGCAAGCGTGTTACCTTTTTGTTATACTTATAGGGATAGTAACTCCTTGTCCCATCGGGAGCTACGAGCGTCATGTTATTCGAGCACTGCTCGTCTTTGTAATAGTATCCGTTAAGTGATGCCCATGCCTTAAAGTTCTCAATCGTCTGCTCAGATCCATATATCCTGTCAATCATTTTGAAAGGCTCACCTTCACCTGCGAATGTGTCAATATCGAAGAAGCTGCAATCGTCCCACACAAGTGCCCTGCCAGTGAGCTCACCTGCTGCGTTTTTGGTATAAACAACCTTCAATCCCTCTACCATTGAGTAGAACGGAGCACCATGCCTGCATGTATGACCGCTGTTAGGTCTCATGCAACTGCCTGCCAGTGAGGACGTCCCAGCTGCTACAGGCATCTGATAGATCGCAGTGGGATCTTCGCTTATCATAATGTTCTCTTCAACCTCGGTTGCCCTGACTGCTCCGCTTTTAAGCTCGCAGAACCTTGTAACAGTAGGTTTCGTTCTATCATTGATCTCAGTGATGGCAGGAGCATCCTCCATTGCAAGGAATATAATGGACTTGGAAATAAGCTCCATGATCAGCTTGCCAGTCTTGACAACCTGACGACCATCCCTGACCCAAGCACCGTCTTCGGTAAATGTCTGAACCCTGTTTGAAGGGCAATATGAAATGCTGCCACCCCTCATGTCAAAATAGTTTCCCATTGAAAGTGGTGCTCCTGCAGTGATATGGAGATTGCCGCTAAGTCGTGCAGCCGTAATGTGACCGCACCAGTTTGCAAATACTGTTCTGCCGCCTATTGAAACGCCCTCCATTATTTTGTCCATGAGGCGTTTTGCAATAATGATCTCGGTTACTCGAACTTCTTCAACTGCCTCAGGCTCTGCTATTTCACCAAGACCAAAGTGCGAATTAAAGGTCTCAGTAGTGATAAGCCTATAGGTGTCGGGCAGTAATTGCGTCTGCATTGATGGATCTGTGAGCTCGATGCCGTTTACGACCTGTATCAGAACTGTATGTTCGAGAACTCTCGAATAATCCTTACCAAGCATGTCATTAGCAATTGCGCCTGAAAAATGAGCATTGTCAGTGCAGAAGTAAACTGAGATACCCTGAACAGAAAGGCGACCCCTTCCAATTACTCCATGCAGGTTAATTGTTGCGAGCGTTCCATGAAGTTCGCTCCTGTGAGCTACGTTTGAAAGAACTGTTGTTTTCATCTCTCATAAATTTTGGTTTGCTACTATGTTTAAAGATTTGCTGCCGTGTCAGGAGTTGAACCTGAAGACCCGATCATTTCATCCTGATCAGGAATGCGAACCTGCCACGCAGGATCTCCACTTGGCTTGCTTGGTTGTACAACCGCAAGACCTGAAATATATGAGTGCCCTTGCTCTCCTTATATACCTTACTAAAGAGGATTAAAGACTTACCTTATATGCATCCCTGCATGACCCTGAGCTTTAACTAACCTTTTTCGGGAGGGAGGATCTTAACTCCCTTTTCTTCCATGTCCTCAAAGAACTTTAACTACTCCAAATATATGTCAGGAAATTGAATTCTGCAAATTATTCTCCAATTATTTTCATCATGAATACAATTATTTTTCATTAGCGTTGATAATGAACACTTTACATTCGCCTTATTATATATTTATAGGTATCGCTGTTATTTGCGACTTTTGGGCATAAAACAAGGGGCTCCGATGAAAGAGCCCCTTGACATGAGAGATGCTGTTCAACGTCTGAACAGTAGCAACAGAATTAGTAGCAAGGACAAAGCTATAACAATAAACGGTAGGACAGCATATAAGAGAGGTATTTTTTTTATCGGCTTCTCAACTACCGACTGCTCGTACTTCTCTTTGTAATAACGGATCAGCCTGCTCATGCTATCTCTCTCAACAATAAGCAATGTGTCTTTCTGGTACAACATCAGGCCAAGTGAGCCATGCCTGACCCATGCCTCAGCTGACGCATAATCAACCTCAGCCCTGAGCGTATCAGCAGAGAACGGCAATCCACCTGCCTCAACAATCACTGTGTCCCTGACAATGACAGTATCACCTGCAATGTGGATCTCAACAGTGTCCCTCTGGTATTCAGTGATGGTATCGTACTTCGTGACTACAGTGACAACAGGAGGGAACTTTTCAAAGCACCTTTTCGCTGTCGTACACGAAGCTGCTGCAAACACTGAGACAATAATTACGACCTGAAATAACGTTTTTGCTATTTTCATTTTTTGCCGATTATTTTGCATTTAGAGCCATTCATACCGATTAGTAATAGGATAATATGGTAACGCTTCCAAAGTGCGCTCTCGATGGTGGAAAGCCCGTTTGCAAACGCCAACTTTTTTACCTCAAATCCTGCTATTTGATCAGAATTGTATCCCCGACATTTGCGAAATAGTGCCACCTTCCACCAAGACCAGTGAACGCATGAAGCGGTGTGGTCACTGTGACAAGCACATTGTTCGCATAGTCGTCCCAATCAGCAACGCTGTCTGGGATGCCAAGTTTCGCATACAATGAACTCCAATCCAACGCCCAATCCTGTCTCGCAAGCATCTTGTCAGCAACATCATAGATCTTATTGATCTTCATATAATTTTCGCTGAACAATGTGCTGTCGGTTACATTGATAACAGGAGGGACAGTGTCAAGTAGCGTTACAGTGAACATCATATCTGTCTTGTTGCCAAACTTATCCCTCGCTCTTATGAGAACGGTTGTGACAGGTACGGTGAGCCAAGATCCTGAGGTAGGCGTTTGCTCAACAGTGTCAACTGCGCAATTATCAGACACTTCAATCTTGGACAAATAGTCAGGCAATGCAGCACCGCACGTTTCATCAACATACAGGTACTGGGGTGGGATCTGCCCGATCAGGCAGCTGCATGAGCTAAACAGGATCAGGCCAAAAAGGATTAACAGCTTTTTCATTTTATGGTCAGTTTGAATTGTGACGGAAGCAGGGCACGAAGTACGTTCATTGCTATTGTGCTATAGGCAACATCAACAAACCCGTCTTCGTTTATGTCTGAATGGTTCAGCCCTACGAGAATGCATCCAGAGGTATCAACCTTGTTACCAGTTGCAAAATTGCCAATATGGATCAGAATGTCATCCCTGTTAGGAACGTTCTCAACAAGATAGCATACACCATATTTCCTGCTGTGTATTCTGGTGCAATCATACACCCCTTCTGGGATGCAGCTTATCCGCTTTTGATTATCAAGGTACGGCAACTCAAGAGTAACTAAACTGACTATCACCCTTCCGAAACCAACAACGAACAAGCCCCCAAGAGTTTGCCGTACTTGATAATTCCTGCTGATCGTAACGTCCATCAGACTATTCCTTTTTGAACCAACCCTCAACAACATTAAGGATTGACTTCACTATCGGAACGTCAAAGATCCCGTTAGCGACAAGCCCTGCACCAAGTCCGTAAATTATAGACTTGAGGATGCTGAACTCAGCAGCGAAACCGTAATTCATCAGATTTGCACCAACCAGAAGTATTATAGCAACAGCCCAAGCAACAAGCTGTTTGACATACTTCTTTGTGACCTTCAGCAGTCCGTTGAGCAACGCTGCAAGGAACGTGGTTATTGCAGCTATCCCTGCAAGAGATCCGAAATACAGGTTCAGCTGAGTAATAATGTCCATCACATCATCAGGTACTGGAATGACATCCTGAGCAAATAGGTTAGCAACAATCAGCATCAGTCCAAAGACTATGCCTGCAATCATCAACATCTTTTTCATACGTCTTTTTTTTAGCATTAATACTTAATATTTTTCAAAATTACACTTTTCATAGAAACAGCAATGTTTCAATTATTTTTATTTGCCCCTCTCGTTTTTGACATTTGCGTTATAACCATCTTCTGAAGATCTGCATACTTCTTTTGCACTTCCCTGACCTTTGCCTGATCCCCTTCTTTAATACCAACAATCTCCTGTGTCATCAGGTTATTGCTCTCAACGATTGCCTCAATGACGAACATGGGGGTGTAGTCATCATTGATCTTTTTAACTGTCTCCTGCGTAAAGCGAAGATTTTCCTGCAGCTTGGCGCTTATAACAACCTGAGTTACGCCAACAGCTATGAACGTGCCAAGAAGCCCCATCAAAATAGCATTTGCCGTCCTGTCCCCTTTGTTTGTTTGCTGAACACTCATTTTAATTTATAATTAAAAACTTACCTTCTTGCGTTCTCAATAAATGACCGTTTACCTGTCTAATAAAGCCCTCTGTCCCTCCACTTCCGCTGCCATCTGTAATAGTTCCAGATCCAATAAGAACAAGACCACTCCACGGAGTTATGCCTATTGTACCAGAATATTCAGTCCCGTCAACGCCATCCATAGCAGCAGAAAGAGAATAGTATTTTACGTTATCAGTATCGTTATAAACCAAGTGCAAATAATCATCCCAGTCTGTTAGTGTAACATCAGCAACATACAGCCCAACATTATCGAGATATGTCGTATGGGTTCCATCCCCAAGAGATATGCGCATACTCGCACCAGAGACAACATCTGCAGGATGCGTGAACAATACCTCCTTCTGAGCAGCGGTATTTCCAACAGTAAAAAATCTCTGGATATCATAGCCTGTACCAGTAGAATACAGCTTTATTGCCATAGACTTTTCAGCAATGGCACTCTTGCCAAGAAACCGAAGAACGTAATTGGTGTCCGCATCAACAACTCCCCCTGAGATGCTTGTACTGACGCAGTTTCCATTACTCCACCAATAGAACAGATAATTACCTATGGTTGAGGTAAGCTGAATACACCCACCATCTCCAAGCTCACTACTGTTCCAAGAGGCAGATGCTCCAGTGCTTGTTGTCCATCCGCTTATATTGCTGTTGAACGTACCATTTGTAAGCAAATTTGATCCAATTGAATTAAGCGTATAGGCATCCATCGTGACAACAGTAGAGTGATCATCATGACCAAAATCAGTAGTCCATCTTGCAAAGGATCTGGGAGCTGTCTCAGTATAAACCCCACTTAACACGAAGTGAACAGCAGTCTCAGTGTCAAGATAATAATAATTGCTGTCAATTTCTCCAATATGCGTGATCTCGTCAGCAATTGAACTATTGTAATAGTCTGACGAGCTGTTAATATAATAGATTGCGTCAGGAAGGTTCTCGTTGACAACAGAGGACACAAACACATTCTGAGTGATAAGCATGTTATTCATGTACGTTCCAGTACCGAACTTCCAAAAGTTGAGGAACTGTTCGCACTGGAAAAATACGTTATTCCTGAACACTTCATTCTGAGGCATGTTTGCGTGGAATGCAGCCCCAGTGACATACGCCCCAACATTATCAGTCCAAGAGATATTTGTAGAAGAACCGTCAGAGTAGTATGCGTGTGCATTATAGTCAGTGTTGGGAGTGCCCTCAATAGATCCAACACCGTGCATTACAATATTGTTCCTGACTACCTTCCCAGTGTTCTGATCATTATAAACATAGATCCCTGCCCCGTCATCAATGACGCTAAGAAAATGGTCAATGAAGTTACTTTCAATAAGCGTGTTTTGACCCCTAAAGTTTATCGGCAGATATCCAGTGTATGTTATCCTGTTGTTCGATATGGTTGTGTATCCCTGATCGCAATGGATTGCGTTATATGCATGGTCTTCAGCACCTCCTATGCTCTCGGCAGCTCCGAGCCCTCCGATTTCTCCAGTATGAGAGATAACGTTACCGTCTATGTACATTCCTGAATTACTTGCCCCGTATGTGATGATGGCACAGTTGTTCGTATTGCTTATGGTGTTGTTCGTTATCGTGTCATACGTTGCCCTCTGAATAAAAATGGCATTTTTGCCTGAATACGATATGTCGCATCCGTCTATAACAATGGCGTTGTTGTCATAGTTAGGGAAATAGCAATGGACACCCCCTACGTTAGCTCCGACAATTGATATATCAACCACATGGATAAACTTGTAACCATTGTTGTAAATTCCATAGTCCTTTGAACTTGCCTTGACAGAATACGATGACGGGGAATATCCTCCAAAGTCAACATACAGCCTCTGTGACGAGCTGCTGTAGAACCACTCTCCAAATACATCCAATGTTGAAAGGTGGTTCTGTATGAAGTATCCCCAACCAACTCTCGGATTGTAACTTGAATTCTCTGTAAACGTAATGGTAGTGCCGCTATGCGAAGTGATCGGATGCCTGTCCAAAACCCATTTTTCTTTCCTCAGTGCGATCTCTCCACCATCCCAATCAGGTGTCGAAGGAAGTTCATAGTCAACTATCTCGGTGGATGCATTGACAACATCAATGGTATTGTAACCAGTGTTAGGCCACCTCCCCATTCCCTGTATCTCTCCATCTATCGTGACCATCATAGAGCGACTATCTGGTGTAAGTGATGCGTAATAAATGTTGCCAGAATACAACGTCCAAGAGGACAGTGTAGTCATACAATTGATTATCGGCTTTGCACCAGTTCCATACGCACCTATAGTTATGGGATTTCCTGAAACACCTGCCTCAGAGACTATGATGCTCCCGTAAAACGTATCGCCCCTGTTCAGAAGTATGCTGTCGCCTGCAGCAAACGTCCCTGCAGACCAAACTGAATTGATCTTCGCAATGGTAGCCCAAGCCGTTCCGTCAGAAGTCCCTGCAGCTCCATCATCACCGCCTGTCTTGACATAATAATTGGTGGCAAGAACAGGAAGGCTCAGGAACGACAATAATATGAGAAGCGTTCTTTTCATAGTATCAATATAACCACATTCCATAACAACTCCCACTTGCGCTTATGTCACCAGTTGTCTCTGTTGAGGGAAGCGTTGACTGTGCCGAAACAGTGCCTGCCAACTTATGACTGCCAGTCAATAGCTGACTTACAGCTGATACATAATTCCAGTCGTAAACACTTGGAGCAGCACTCTCTGCTGACTGATTATAAACGTAAGCAACCATGTACAGACCTGCAGCAGCATTGTACGTTGATGAAAACGGTTTTGTCCGTAACGTATATGCAGATCCTGTCCAAAAGTTTGCGTCATTCGTTGTTGAGGCAACCTGAGTGTACGTTGTGCCTGAGACAGAATAAAGTGCAGCTCCATTATAGTTGTCACCTGTATATACACCTGCAACCCTTTGGATGAATTTCACACCAGTAATAGTACACGCTTCCCTGAGATTAAACATGACCCAATAAGCAGTGCCATCAGTCATGTTAGTATAAGTAATGAGTGCGGCTGTGGCTGCAATCGGTATGCCTTTAATACCTGCCCCTGCAACATTGAGATCCTCAAGAAGCGTACTGCCCCTTATGTATATGCTGTCAACAAGTGCTTTTCGTGTCACATAGTTCCCTGCCTCATTTCCAGTGCTGTCCACTCTCTCCAACCCAACCACAGCTCCTGTGCGCATTGCGTTGATTGTGTCATTTATGTCCTGCCGTGACGCTGCCGTACCGTTCAGCCCATCAACGTATCCAATTTCAGTTGAGGATGCGTTACCAATGCTTGTCGTTGAGGGCAATACAACAGTGCCTGTAAAGGTAGGCGAAGCAGCAGGAGCGTAGCCTGCAGACGCATGGTTGCCCCAACCATAAGCAATGTTCCAGTTGCTGCTATTGTCGGTTATGGTAGTACCCCAAGAAGCACCTGAGACAACAATCGGTATCCCAGATCCAACAGGATATGTCATACTGCCTGCCCCTCCGTCCTGCCACGACAATATTCCGCTTCCATTAGTCGAAAGAACCTGACCATTCGTTCCATACGTTGACGGTAGCTCAAATATCAGTGCAGATCCTGCAACAGCAGGAACCCTGATAATAGAAGATCCTGACGTTGCTCCATTCAGAGTTACCTGACCCCCAGTACCACCGTTAGTGCCAATGACAAGAGGGTACTTGAAATTGTTCTGTCCGCAAGCTATAAGCCCGAACAGTGCCAATACAAACAGAAAGACTATTTTTTTCATTTCGTTATGTAATAAATTGTTTCCCAATCAACATTCTCAGTGCCTGCAAACCCTGTAGGCGTAAGCTCCTGATCTATGTAATAATTCCTACCCCTTACGGCCTGCCTGTATCCAGAAGGATTGCCGTCAATTGAAATAATGATCGAGCTCTCATCGTAAACAAGATCAACAATTCCAAGCTCCCACGAGCTGCCTCCGTCCTCTGAAAAGTCAATGTAGTAATGCAGGCCAACGATACGCTTTCTGTAAACAATCAGGCCACTGCTTACGAGAACGTAACTTGCTTCTGCAAACTTCGTCAGGAACGGTGATAATGCTATGGGCAGTAGTATCATATTGTCATGTCTATAATTGCCTCAACAAGCCCCCATAAGAACACCACAGCCCAACCTGCAATTAACGTTGCAAGTGCGTCATAAAGATCTGGCCTTCTCTTTTTGATCAGCTTGTCCCAGATCAACTCCTTTCCTGCCGCAACGACTGCGACAGTTATAAAAATTATGCCCTTGTCCCAGTTGTATCCAATCTGACATCCGCAGAATGAGAATACAGCCAACATCAGGAACGCTATCCCTGCCCCTGCCAATGCGTGTAATACTTTATCGGTCTTCATTTCGTGACGGCTTTTAGTAAATAACACTATCAACAATAATAAGCTTGGCAACAGTCAGTGTAAAGATATTGGTTCCATTCGTAATTGTGACATCATAATAATATTCTCCCTCTTCCCTGTCGGTATTGCTCGATGACAATGTAAAATTGATCACAAGATCTACGATTGATCCATCTATATGAAACAGCTCAGCAGTGTCGTTTCTGCTCTTTTTGCATGTAAGCACTGCCGTATATCCTGAGAGCGAAGAAAGTCCAGTTACTGCAAAAGGAACAGTTCTTGTGTTTTTTTTAAAAATCTTAATTTCGTTTGTCATATCGGTCAGTTTTTATTGTTCTTCGTACTATGCCTGTTGAGGCTCTTGCCCTTACATCTTAACCAATCATGTCTGCAGCAGGTGCGTCTTTGCCAGCTCTGGCTGTTACCTTCTGTTCATTGAGCGTCCCATAGATCCTCTGCTGAGACATAAGACGACCTGCAACCATTGCAAACACCACAAGGGAGATAGCCAAATCGTCTGCCGTGTGACCGTGATATGCCTCATTGCTCTGCATAACATGAGCCTGCGTAAGGGTTATAGCGTTTACAGTGTGAGTATGCAGACATTCCTGAACAAGCAATAAATGTGCCTGTGACAGAGCGATTGCGTCAGCAATATGTTGGTGAAATGTCTCAGATGTTGACAGACGTACATTATAGATTAAAATAATGCTCTCTGCCCCTTGTGAATGATACGCCTCGGCAACAGACAATACTGCTGCAGAGCCAAGTGATATATTGTCTGCAATGTGCGCATGAGCTGTCTCTGCAACCTCAATGGTATGAACCTGAGACAAAACGACATTATCAGCAATATGGGAATGAACGGCATCATAAACAACCAGAGATCCTGCAGGTACAAGGATGATGTTGTCTGCTAAATGAGAATGCGTTGCCTCAGCTACAGAAAGAACGTGAACCTGAATGATCGCAGCACCATCGGCTGAATGTGCATGAAATGCCTCTGCAGGAGTGAGGTAATGAGCCTGTAAGAGCACTACATGCTCAGCAGCTTGTGAATGTGCTGCGCCTGATACTGTGAGGCGAACTGATGCGTTAAGAATTACGTTATCTGCAATCTGTGCATGAGATGTTTCTGATACATCCAACAGATGAACCTGAGAAAGAGCTGGTGCATCACATATTAACGCATGAGAGGCTTCTGCAGGTGCAAGCACATGGGCCTGAATGAGCGAGGGACTTTCTGCAGAATGAGCATGAACTGGATCATCAACAATCAGTGATTGCGTCTCTGATAGTGATGGAGCATCTGCTGTATGAGAATGGGATGCGTCTGCGACGACAAGTTCGGTCGCTCCACCTGCTATATCGTTTGCTTCGAAATCATCAGCACTTATTCCTGTGCCTAATGCGAAAACTGCGACCGTTCCTGATGCCAGTACAGGGTTACTGCTGATAATGG
>JACZKY010088979.1_pt1 | contig 22162 bp, 17 predicted proteins | sample 8237611 | NCBI WGS metagenome assembly JACZKY01 (sample SAMN16148055, study PRJNA663545) | marine sediment metagenome | biome: sediments and biomass from bioreactor inoculated with such sediments; feature: coastal sediments; material: methane- and iron-fed bioreactor; isolation source: Bothnian...
AGGATACTTTTAAACGGGTGGTAATTCCGCCCAGGCTGCCCGAAAAGCTGTAAAAATGGGTAAACTGGCTGCGGAATTTTTCTGCGCGCCGGGTTGGGCTCACATGCGCGCACGCGGGCCCATTTTGGCGCGCACTCTACACCCAGGTCAAACCCAAGTCGAATCCAATCGCCGCCTGGGTCGCCACTTGCAGTCGTGGCGGCTTCAATTTTATTCCGGACTGCGACATACGTATTCACCGATCACAAGCCGTTGCCGTTTGCAATTCGTCCCCGCCTGTTGTAAACTATGAACCAGTGCCGTAACCTGAGGGCATATCGCGCCGTGCCCGTCCGAAAACCTTTTTAATGGAGAAGTGTCATGGATTGCAAACTCAGTTTTTCAATGATGGTTCTGGTTCTGGCCGCCGTCGGAATCTGCGGCGTCTCGACCGCATCGGCCGCAGCCGCCGATGACGGCTTCGAATCCATCTTCAACGGCAAAGACCTCACCGGCTGGGACGGCGACCCGCGATTCTGGTCCGTCACCGACGGCGTCATCCGCGGCCAAACCACCGCCGAGAATCCCACCAAGGGCAACACCTTCCTCGTCTGGCAGGACGGCAAGCCCAAAAACTTCGTCCTCAAGATCAAGTTCCGCCTCCACAACCACAATAGCGGCGTCCAGTACCGCAGCAAAGAACTCGGCAAGTGGGTCATCGGCGGCTACCAGGCCGACATCATGGAAACCCAGGGCACCGTCGGCTTCCTCTACGAAGAAAGAGCCCGCGGCTGGCTCGTTTCTGTCGGCGACATCATGGTCATTGATGAAGACGGCAAAAAGAACGTCATCGGCAAGATAGCCGACAAGGACGAACTCATCAAAGCCGGCTACTACAAGGACAAGGACTGGAACGAGTATACCATCGTCTGCCGCGGCAACCACGTCGTGCATTACTTAAACGGCTTCCAGACCATCGAACTCATCGACAACGACCCCAAGGGCAGAATGATGGAAGGCCTGCTCGCCCTCCAGCTCCACGCCGGCCCGCCCATGACCATCGACTTCAAGGACATCTCCCTCAAGCGCCTGCCCGACCACTATGGCGACGCCATCATGCTCTTCAACGGCAAAGACCTCACCGGCTGGACACTCTCCAGCGATGCCCTCAAGGAAACATGGTCCGTCAAGGACGGTATCCTCGTCAATAAGGGCCGCCCCACCGGGTATATCCGGACGACGGAAGACTTCACCAATTACGTTCTCCGCCTCCAGTTCCGCCACGCCGGCTCCGGCAACGGCGGCGTCCTCCTCCGCATGGTCGGCGAAGACAAAGTCTGGCCCCGCTCCATCGAGGCCCAGGGTCAGGCGAATGCCGCCGGCGATATCTGGAACATCGACAAGTTCCCCATGAAAGTCGCCGAAGACCGCACCAACGGCCGGCATACGCGAAAGATGCACCCCAGCAACGAAAAGCAGGGTGACTGGAACCGTTACGAGATCACAATGGACGGCGGAAACCTCGAACTCAAAGTCAACGAACTCATCCAGAATACCGCCACAGACTGCTGGGAAACCCCCGGCAAGATCTGCCTCCAATCGGAAGGCTCCCCAATGGAGTTCAGAAATATCGTCCTTATTCCGATTGTTAAAGATAATAGGTAAATCAGAGTACTTTGGGCTCACGCGACCAAAGAATCCGTGAGTTTTTGAAGGAAAAAATGCCGCCGGCCGCAGATATATGCTTGCAAAGGCAGCGCTTTTCTTGTAGATTCACGCATCTTTCGCCAAAATCACGGCGAAAAATGCCGGGCAGGTAGCTCAGTTGGTAGAGCAACGGACTGAAAATCCGTGTGTCGGCGGTTCAAATCCGCCCCTGCCCATAATTTAAATCTTTAGCTGGCAATTGGTTACAGTTGTCAGCTTTTTCTATGGGCTTTTCCGTAACCCTGCTGCAACAGATTTGCAACAGATTTCCGTCGATCACCTGCGTCTTCGTCTGCCTTGCACGGGCCAGCAGATCACTGGAAATCGCCAGATAGAATTGCTGCGTCGTGGCAACGTTCGCATGGCCCGCGAGGTTCATCACGTCGAAAACGCTCATGCCATTCATCAGCCAGTCGGACAAGGCCGTTCTTCGCAGGTCGTGGAACTTGGCATTGGCGATATTGGCTTTCCTGAGCAATTCTTGGAACCGGCGAGAGAAGTTGCCCACGAGGTTGAACCTCGTTTTGGTGAGGCTCCACGAGCCCATCTTCTTCTTCGCCATTGTTTCCTGATACCGCCGCAACGGGACGAAGACGTAGGGATTGTCTTCGGGTAAGCTGGCCTGATACTCGGCCAGCATGTTTACCACCTCATCCGTCAGCGGCAATATCCGCTCGTCGGAGTCTTTAACTTCCCACAGCCACGTCGTATCGGTGTCTTTTTTGGCACCAATGTGGACAGTGGCCTCGGCGAAGTTGACGTCGCTCCAAACCAGGTTTAACAACTCACCTTTCCGCATGCCCGTGGTGAGTGCCAGAATGATGAGCAAATCCCAACGCAGTCCAGTGCGGTCGGGCCAGTCACGGGCTGCCTTGAGCAGCCTGTGGGTTTCGTCGCTGGACAGTGTACGCACCTGCTTCTTACCCCGTTTCGGAAGACCCAGATGCCGCAACGGATGCTCGTCCAACTGTCTCCGCTTGACGGCGAGGTTGAAAAACCGCTTCAGGGTCCTCACCTTCTTTGCAACCGTGTCAGGGGTGTTGCCGCGGTCGAGGCATTGCTGCACGTAGTATTCGCCGTGATTGTAGTCTACCCGGCCAAAGTCGATGTTTCCTATTGTCGCCACGAAGTCTCTCATAATGGATCGGTATTCATCCTTGGTACTTTCGCGAATCTGCTTGCCGGACCGTTCGAGGCTGTCATCCACGAAGTCGCCGATTTTCATCGACTCTGGTTCGACCCAGCCCGTCCGCAACTCACGCTCGAACTGTGCCCGTTGTCGTTCCGCCTTACGGCGGTCGGCATGGCCAAGCGATTTCTGCTTCCGCCTGCCGGTTTCATCCGTGTAGAGTAGATAATACATATACTTAAGGCCGTCACTTGACGGTCTCTGCCAAAGCTTTACCAGCGTTTTCAAGGTTCACCTCCTTTCCGATGCTGGTGCCAGCTCAGGCTAACCCAGATACATTATTCTTGTGGGCGACCTATTGTTCACGCAATTCAGGAGACACGCTCAGCCTGCTTGTTTATCCACTCCAGCACCGCAGCAAGGGGGTAGAGAGGCTTGCCGCAGATGCGAATTCTTGGAAAACCTCGCACCCGTTTAAGATGTTCGATAACGTTGTGATAATCGCTGGCCTTGCTGACCTCCGGAATCCGCAGAAACTGTACGACTTCAGCTTCGGTCATCAAGGCCGGGCACGGCCGTCCATCGGGTAGGGTCACGGCGGCCTTCTCTGCTGTCATTTCTTTCATCATCCGCTCCCAACAGGGTTCTGGCCCTCTCGCCTTTGCCGGTCGTGTATTTGTTCCTGGCTTTGGGGCGTGCTGATTTCATAGGTCCGCTCATCGACAGTGACAAAACTGACAAAACCTGATCCCAGCGGCCGTAAGGCTATTTCGTACAACCCATGTGCTTGGCTCCACGTTTAGCTAAGTACCTCACTCAGTTTCTGGGCAAGTCTACTGGCATATTTCCCATCAGGAAACCGGATCACTTCGTCGCGGCCCACCAGTTGTTTAAGGTGCCTGCTGATAGTCGCGGTTGGTTGGTTCAATATAGCGGCAATAGCTTCGACACGCATGCTTACTGCATCCTCCAAGAGCACGCGGCACACATTGTCCGCAGTCGTTTCAGCGTTCCAGCCATCAAGGCTCCACCGCAAATTGCACTTATCGAAATTTAGGTCAAGTCGCCAGGACGGTACATCCCGACCGAATAAATGCAGTACAAACCTGTTTGCGTTTTTCTTGTGTTCGATGATCTGCAAGCCATCAGCAGCTCCAGTTATGCCGTATGATCCAGTAAAACTCTCTATGCTATTCTTAGCATGTCCTTTCACCAAGGTATGAGTAACCACAACAGGCACAGAATATTTGTGGGCAAGCCGCCTTAACCCATCAACAACATAGTAATCAAGGTCGTGCGGAGTTAAACCTTCGTTTTTTGTCGTGATCTTGACGTGCGTCAAGGAATCTACGGCGACCAATCGCACACCTTTATGGGCTGCCAGAAGCACATCCAGTTCACTTATACTGGTCCACTCTGTGATGACCTTCAGACCATCAGGCCGTTTAGTCCCAGGTGGCAAAATGCGTTCTATGCGGCTTTCTATCCGCCCGATGCTGTCCTGGAGAGCAAAGTACAGTACCTTCCCCCTGATCAGCGATCTACGTCCCAGCAAAAGATCGCCTGTCGCGACGCTCAAGGCCATGTTCAAAAGGAATGTACTTTTCCCAACCTTGGGAGCACCGCCAATTATGTTAATCCCTTCAGAGAAAACATCACACGGGAGTACCTGCTGAGCCTCACGGCAATGACTTATAAATCTACTCATTTTGAATACCTTTCCAACTGTTTTAGTCAGTAGAGACCCAAATTCACACTATTTGGGACAAAGCGGCTGAAGCTACCTCATAACAGACTGACGGTCTGCCGCCTTTGCTTGTGGACGTGGGGGCGAGCCTGCGTATGTAGCCATGCTCGTAGAGCAGTCGCAATGGAACGTTCAGATCGCCCGATTGTTGCACGGCGGCACGCCCCTGAAATTTTCGGTGTAACTCGTTATGCGAAAATGTCAAAATATGGTCCCGCACAATCCAGTCGCGGATAGCCATCGTCAACTGTAGTTTCTCGTCGGCACGCATCACTGCAAACACATACTTCGCATGCTCCATCAAATATTCACCGATTTCAATTGCCTCCTGAAGCGTTTCGCCGGTGATGACTACATCACGCTTGCCGTCTGCATCCGATTGGACATGTTTGATCAACTGGAGGTTTGCTGCAAATCGCACGATGTGGCCCAAGCCTTTGGCCATCCATGACCGCGGCGGCTCCAATTTCTTTTTTCTCTCTGCAAATTGGTCATGGTATGGCCATATTGTTTTGGTGGCACTTGCATCCAGCTTTATGGTTTGTATTTCCGTAGCTGCTTTACTACGGTCATAAACTGACTTGACCATATTTTCGTATGCCAGTGTCAGATTGGCATCAATGGGGACAGTGTCAAACTTCTCAGTAATGGCGTTACAGTCAGGGGCTATAAAAGCAAATCGTGCAAACAGGCCCAAGTCTTCTAATGCCGCTTTGTTCTTTATCCTCTGTAACACAGTAGGCTGAACAGTCAAACCTATGGTCAGACTGGGCGTGTGAAGGTATTCACCCGAACGCAGCACGCGATCCACTTTGAACGACTCTCGGCTGTAAGACTTGAGAAATAAGTCACAGGGGGGCTCATCGCTATAGCGACCATCGAACGTTATAAACAAGCCACCTTCGGCGGAAAAGATGGCGATGCATTCTTGATTGGAGTTCATCAGCTTAGAAAGAGCCTCGACGGTAATATCGTCTGCCAATAGTGTCGGCGGACATTGTTCTTTTTGCAGCCTCTCGATATCTGCGTCAACCGTGTGCAAGTCTCTCTTTAGTGTATCCTGATTAGCTTTGGGGTTTTTGATGTCTTTCAGAATCTTTTGTCGACGTGCTTTAAGAATATCGATGTCTGAGCTGTGAAACTCTGTGTGAGCAGCATGCAATCTTCGTTCCTCTTTTTCGATGCTTTTCAACACTGCGGCGATCCGTTTGAACGCCGGGCTCTTCTTTGTACCAGTTTCCATCACAACGGCAGAGTAGATATTTGTCGGTTCTATCCAATCGGGCTTGACTTGTACGTCGTATTTCCCCAGCGAAGCCGCTGAAACCACAGCTATGCCGATCATCGCGGGTAAGTCCACTGGAACACACAGGCTTCTGGCGATGGCCTCAGCATAGCCCCTGAGCGGTTCGGGTAGTGCCTGCACAGGGAATGCGGGCAGACCCTGGCCAGTGAATGGAATAAACTCGTTGAACTCCGTGCCGACGGTGTTCTCGAACGGCAACGTGCCGCCATTGTCATCCTTAACCATTTCCAACAACCTCCTTAGGCCGACTTGCTTTCCATTAGGATCTTTATTGAACGTCCCCCATTTGTATTCACACTCGCCAGCGGTGAACTTGTCGCTTTTGGCACTGAATGTTATCCAGTCGTCTACCGTACACCCACATGTCTTCAGGGCCATACCCACCTGCACCCAATGTTTGTATTCGTCAGCACGGGCATCACTGAGATATTCAAGGCTAAGCCGGGCCTTATGGGTTTTCGCGGGGTCTATGCCATCCGAGGCTGGACAAGCCGTGGGCGAAGATGAAGTGACGGTTTGGTGGCCTTGGATACATGGGAGTATCTGAGTTTGAAAATTGTATATCCGGTTGGCATCAACTTCGACCAGTTCACAATTGACCGGCTGACCGGGTACCTTCGTGTTGACAAAGCCAGGTACTCGCATCACCCTGGTTGAAGTTGCGATACCCGCATCAGAACCCAATGTTTTCGCGAGTGCCTCTATTATGTCGGCCCAATTCTCGACTTGGATGGGCTTATCGAGTTTCCAGTAGAAGTGACATCCATGCCCAGTGGCAACAGTCGCAGTAGGCTCCGGAAGGCCAACTTCACTCACTCGGTGCGATGCGAACGACAGAAAAGACTCGCGTGGTACGTCGGGATGACCCTTGTCATCAAAGTCAGCACAGACACAGTGGTACGGTAATACATTGTCTTGTCCGGACTTCTCACCACGTGGTTTTATTTGTTTTCGTGGTGCTATGCCGACATAGATGCAACGAGTGCGGTTATGACTCCGTAACTCCGCCGCAACGCTAAGGACCTGGCTGGCTTCACACCACGTTCGTTTGAATTGGTTAGCCTTCTTGAATTCGTCACTTTGTTTTTTCGACACGTATGCATCGAATTGCAGGAGGTCGTCATAGTCGAACAGACAATGTATGAACTTGGCAATCTGTTCTTCTTGTGCTGCATGTGCGTCAGCCATTCCAACATCGTTGGGAACAAGCGTGCTCATTGCTTCGTGCCTCCTGCAATCGAGATGAGTACATATTATGGCAGCAAGCCATCCAATGTTTGGCTCAGTCGGTGCTCCGACAGTAGCATAATCCGGTCTTCCAGGTCGATATGTCTCATGTCAACCCGCACCTCGGCCGCCACCGTGCTGCCCATCCGGCTCTCAACATTCCACTCTTCAGGCAGGCGGTTGCGAAGCCACATGCGGCAGGCCGCAACGTCGGGGATCACATGCTGGGTGTGTTTGACTCTGCGGCCATCGGCCAGGACCTTGATCGCCTGGTAGTCGTAACCGACTGCACGTTTGTACAGGGCCGTTTCGACATGGCTGTCGGCATTGGTCTTCCAGCAGCTTGCAGCAGCAGACAATTGCGGGTTGAGCTGCTTGAATCGCAGCCAAGTGTCAAGGGGAACGCCGAAAAACTCACACATGAACTCATCGGTATGGCCGTCCTCGATCAGCATGCGTATTTGCGTCTCAGGTACGGCAGCCAAACGTTTGAGGCCCTGTGTTGCTGTCGACGACTCTGCCTGCTTTTCCGCCGTGATCTCTTCGTGGCATTGATTTTGTCGATGCATGGTAATGGTCTTTCTGTCCTACGGGCGGGCGTTAAACGATGCTCTGATTACAGCAACCACAGCCGCTTTAGCCCGCAGCCGATTGTTCAGGTCGGTATGGCTTGCCTGTCAGAACGCGAGAGGCCCGGTTGATGTCCTCGTCTGTCCATAGGAAGCTGTTGCCGGGCCCTCGTTTCGGTTCAGGTACGCGACCAGCCCATACGGCCTGGCTCAGTGTTGAAATACTTACACCGATCAGCTTTGCGACCGTTTTGGTGTTCTTGATTCCCATGATTCTGCCCTTCAATATGGATGGTTGTTTAGCCTTGGTACCATAACGTAATACCGTAAATGCACGCCCTCCGTCCAACACTTACATGAACTTACGAACTTACATGAAAAAACGGGCGTAACGCCTCACGAGTGGGGTTCTGGGGAGGAGAGACTTACAGACTTACAGGGTCATGCCGAAGCGGTCTTACCGAATTTGGCAAGAACTTTTTCGCGGTCGTAGACATAAACCTCAGCGTTGTGCTTGCCGGTTAATGGGAGCTTCTCTCTAATGCTGGGGTTTTCCCTGGCCATGCGGTTCAGACTAACTTCCAGCGTGTTTAACCTGTCGTACCTCGTAAAAGGCAACAGCTCGTTGGCCGTTGCCCACTTGTTTGGTTTGGCTTGACCCGATGGGCTCGTCTGTCCGGCTGCTCCATGCTGTGCGTCTCCTGATGAGGAAACCACATCCGCACACGGCCGCAGCGACTGCAAATCCTTCTCTACAATCGCCAGTGCGTTGCTAATCTCGTCGTCATAATAGGCTGGATTCTCGTTCATGCGATACCATAGATCGCGGAGAAACTTATCCCGCTGGAACCGGGGCCCTTTGTATACCGCATCCCGGTATATGTACAGGGGATTCTGTGAGCCAGCCTGTCTTTCATCGTGGAGTACCGCCAATAGAACGTAGCTGTATAGCCTGCGTTCAGCCTCACTTCGGATCGGCGTCTTGGCCAAGTACATCAGCCCCTCAAACCAGCCGACAACATTCGGCGGGTCCGGCGGTATCCACATCGCAGGGACTATCTCGTCCTCGCCGAGCTTGTAATAGCCGCCTGTATTTGAGCCAAACCAGACGTGTCCTTCACAAGCCGGGCCCCGTTTGAAAGCGTGTAAAACAATGTCGCAACTGCCCTTACATTTCAATTCCTTTATGCGGCCGCGTATCTCAACGGTCAGATCGGTCTCAATTCCATCATTGTTGCTGTAAATCTCGCGTAGCTGGTGACTCAGCCGGTCATAGTCAGCCTTTGCGGCGGCAGCCTTTGGGAGATTCCCCTTGTACTGCTTATGAGCCTTTTTGCCCTCCCGCGGAAACATTTCCGCAAAGGCTTCGGCCATTTCGCAGGATTCATCGACTTGCTTTTTGAAGTGTTGACGTACCGCATCATCGGCTATCCATTCACTGATAGTCCGATCCTGTTTTTGCCAGTGGTTCATTGTGCGAATCCTTCCTTCGGGGCGGCTCAGGAATCACGTCGGATTTGCGAAAAACGCGATCTCTGAGCCTCGGCCGGCGAGGCTCTCTAAATTAAACATATTGAGATCGAAATATCTATGTTCCACCGTGTCGTCTCCAGTCGTCTGTTTCATATTCATCAGTGAAGCATATACTACGGCCAAGGACCGGAGCCAATCAAACCTTGCCACAGAGAGGATTCTTTTCCACATGGCCCCCGGTGTCTTTGTGGATATTCAACGATTATGCCGACTGTAACGGCGGCTCGGTTGGCTCCCTCCAAATCGTACCCGCTTCATCCAGCAAAACCGTTTGAATATTTTCCCCTTTGATCGCCAAGTACAAAAAGGTACAATGTGGATTCCCTTTTGGATTCGATGGAGGATGAAAACAATGAGAATGCAAATTAGTCTGCTGACTTGCCTTTTTGCACTGGTTCCCTGCATGGCCAGGACGATCACTGTTGATGATGACGGTCCGGCCGATTTTACATCCATCCAGAAGGCCATAGATGCCTCATGGCACGGCGATACGGTGCTCGTGTACCCTGGAATATACCGGGAGGACCTTTACTACACCAGCCGAGCTATCACAGTCACCAGCCTGGACCCGCTCGATCCTAACGTGGTGGAGACGACGGTTATTGACGGCACTGTAACATTTGACTTCCTGGAGGGACCAGACTCGGTGATTACCGGTTTCACGATTGGTACCAGCGTGCCGCCGAACTCTTGGCAGGAGTTTGCAATTTGCACAGCAGCAAACAATCAAAACAATCCTGCAATCTACGGCGATATTGTCGTGTGGACGGATTATCGCAACGGAAGCTCGAATAGCGACATTTACGGCAAGAACCTGTCGACAGGCCAAGAGTTCGCAATTTGCACCGCGGCAAACAATGAATTGTATCCTGCAATCTACGGCGATATTGTCGTGTGGATGGATTATCGAGATGGAGGCTCGAACATTGATATTTACGGCAAGAACCTGTCGACAGGCCAAGAGTTCGCAATTTGCACAGCGGTAAACAATCAATCCTCTCCTGCAATCTACGGCGATATGGTCGTGTGGACGGATTATCGCAACGGAAGCTCGAATAGCAACATTTACGGCAAGAACCTGTCGACAGGCCAGGAGTTCGCAATTTGCACGGCGGTAAACAATCAATCCTCGCCTGCAATCTACGGCGATATGGTCGTGTGGGGGGATTATCGCAACGGCTCGACGAGTAGCGACATTTACGGCAAGAACCTGTTGACAGGCCAGGAGTTCGCAATTTGCACAGCGGTAAACAATCAATCCTCTCCTGCAATCTACGGCGATATGGTCGTGTGGACGGATTATCGCAACGGAAGCTCGAATGGCGACATTTACGGCAAGAACCTGTCGACAGGCCAAGAGTTTGCAATTTGCACAGCGGCAAAAAATCAATTGTATCCTGCAATCTACGGCGATATTGTCGTGTGGACGGATTATCGCAACGGAAGCTCGAACCTTGATATTTACGGCAAGAACTGGATGACAGGCTGGGAGTTTACAATTTGCACGGCAAACAGTCAAAACAATCCTGCAATCTACGGCGATATGGTCGTGTGGACGGATTATCAAGAAGGTGGAAGTTCCCCGGACATCTATGGGATTAATGGGCAGCCCAGGTATTCTGCTGGTGTGATGTGTTACGGCACATCACCATCCATATGCCGCAATAGGATCAGCGGCAATCTTGTGGGAGTTGCCGGTTCTTTTCAAGCAGGCCCGATCATTATATCTAACGAAATCACTGGAAACTCAGATGGCATTTTCGGATGCTTCGGGAGTATCGCGGGCAACTATATCTCGCTCAATTCCTCGACGGGTATCGTCAGTTCAGGTGGGCATGTGGAAGGCAACACTATCGAATACAACGGCAATGGCGGTATCGTACAGTTTGAGGGAACAGTTACCGATAACCATATATCCAACAATGAGGGCATGGGCATAAGCGACGTTAAAGGAGACGTTACAAGCAACACGATCCTTGGCAACGGGGGGATCGGTGTATCTGGTGTAGTAGGGGAAGTTGCTAACAACAAGATCCTTGGCAACGGCGGGATAGGTGTATCTGGTGTCATAGGGGAAGTGGCTAACAACACGGTTGTTCGGAACGGGAACGGTGTCTCTGGTGTCGCAGGGGAAGTTACTAACAACAAGATCAGCGATAATACGGGAACGGGCGTATCAGCTGTAACAGGCGATATGAAGGGCAACATCGTCGAGGGCAATGGGGGTGCCGGATTTGAATTCTGTACGGGTCTGATCTCGGATAATGAAATTCGCCGCAATGGCGGCAAGGGCTTGAGCGAGTGTACAGGTACCATTTACCGTAATATCATCACGCATAATATGGGTGATGGGCTCTTTGCATGCGGAACGGAAATACGTGAGAACACGATACTGAAAAATGCCGGGGCCGGGCTGGCTAACTGTAATGGTATGGTACTGGGCAATCTGGTTTCTGGCAATGCAGTCGGCCTCTCGGCCACGGCGGGCATTATCCGAGCCAACACAATCACCGACAATGCTGGCGACGGAGCAATGGGTGGTTCGGACGAGCTTTACGGCAACACGATTGCCGGTAACGGGGGGGCGGGTGTCGCCGCATTCGCCGGTAAGGTTGCAAATAATGTAATTGCAGGCAATCAATGGCATGGCGTGTATTCATGTGGCAGCGTGGTCAATAACACGATTGTCGAGAACCGCGGATACGGGGTCATGCTGTGTGGGGGAGCCGTAAAGAACAATATCATCGCTTTCAATCATGGAGTGGGCATATACGGTCTCGCCGAGAATACATATAACTGCCTATGGCTTAATGCAGGCGGCAGTTTCCATAACAACCACGCCAAGGCGGGCGATATGTACAACAACCCGCTCTTTGTCTCTACCGGGGTGTGGGACGATGGAGGTACGCCGCTCGATCCGGCCGATGACATTTGGACGATGGGCGACTATCGTCTGCAATCGGCCTATGGGCGATGGGACGACGTGTCAGGCGGATGGGTGAACGATACGGCGACGAGCCCCGCCATCAACGCTGGTGATCCGGCCGACAGCATCGGCTATGAGCCCAATCCAAACGGCGGCCGGATCAATATGGGAGCCTACGGTGGCACTGCACAGGCCAGCTTGAGCGACCAGAACGGACCTGAGCCGGGCGAGGAACCCCAACCTCAGCCGGTCTGCCTCCACCGCCCCAGGGCCGACCTAAATGGGGACTGTGTGGTTGGGCTCAGCGATATGGCAATTGTTGCTGAGCAGTGGCTTGTTTGCGGATTCGCCAATCCTGAAGACTGTCCCTAATGGGCTGGCCGTCAGGTTTTGTCAGTTTTGTCAATGTGACGAGCAGGTAATCCGGTTTTTGCGTCCGGGGCAGACCGCTGTTTGGTCCACCCGCCCTCTACTCCGAACTCAACATAAAATTGCAGAAATCTGTACAGTTTGTGCCACTCACGCCTCAGAATTGACGTATAATATGTTCAGATACAATTGTAATCTATACAGTTTTGTGGGGGCAACTCTAATGACAGCCTTGGGTAGAGAGAAATACATGGATCTGGGCGAGATCAAACAACTCCGCACGGTTACAGAAGCGTGGGCGATTACCGACCTCAAACACGGGCGGGTGCAGGGCCCAAAGGCGTGGCTGCTGGTTGACTTGGCGTTGTCTACGGGGCTCAGGGTATCTGAGATGGCGGCACTGCGGATCAGTGATTTTGACTTCAAACGGTCTGCCGTCAAGGTGGTGCGTGTGAAGAAGAAGGCCAGCAAACCTGAAGTTATGGCAATCAGCACGGACTTGACGCGACACGTCCAAGAGTATGTCGAATCCACTGGGCCGAAAGAAGGGCCTCTTTTCGCGGGCCAGCGGGGGGCCCTGACTGCCCAGGGCCTGCAACGGATATGGAAGCAGGCGATCAAGCGGGCTGGTCTGCCAAAGGAGTTGTCAATCCATTCGGCCCGGCATAGCCTGGCGGTTCGCCTCCTGAAGCGGACAGGCAATCTGCGGCAGGTGCAGAAACAGCTTGGCCACGCCTCACCGGCGACAACCGCAAATATGTATGCGGATGTTTCGTTCGAGGATATGCAGGCGGGCCTAACCGGGCTTTACGAGGGTGAATGAACGCCGCAGCCTTTTCGATTGAATGTCAGGAGCAGAACAATGGGCAGAGTCTACTTCGATAAAAAACGCACGGTGGAAACATGCAAGGCGATAGACATCAACCTGCTGAAACGGCTTGGGTTCATCGGGGGCTACCGATCCGGACAACTCACTTGGAAAGACCGGCAGGGCAACACAATAGGAGGTGTCCAAATCGAAGTTTCGACGCATGAACATGGCGGAAATCTACGAATACACTACACACAAAAAGATCGTTATTCCGGCCAGGGGACCAGAGTCGATTACGGGCTCAACCTGGTGGCAACAGCCTGTTACTTCAGCGGCGTAAGATATTGGTTTGTGTGTCCCCTCAGTGTGGGCGGCGTCTATTGCGGGCGAAGGGTGGGAAAACTGTACTTGCCACCTGGCTCGCAGTACTTCGGTTGCCGTCACTGCCACAATCTGTCGTATGAGACCCGCAATGAAAGCCGTCTGGCCAGACCAGGAGGACCAGGCTATGCCCTGAGACTCGAACAGCGATTTGAAAAACTCTATGACTCTATGAGCCGCGAATTCTATGCAGGTCGGCCAACCAGGAAGTTCAGAAGGCTGCTGGAGATGGAGCGGCAGTGGTCGGCCTGAACGGCGTTGGTCTGATGATGCGGGAAAAAGAGCCATCGGTACGGGTCTCAAAGACATTGACAAAATTGACAAAACTATTTTTTACCATGAGAATACACCCGTAGCTTCACAGTTTTGTCAATATTGTCATTGTAAAATGAGCGGAGCCCAGGATTGCCGAAATCGTTAGAGATGCGGCCGCACTCCCCAGAGACTAAAATCGCCAGTGGGGTATATCCCCCATTGTGCCCCGCCATCAGCTTTCCCGCAAAGCCTTTTACTATTTGACGGCCATTGCTGGATGCATACACTGGCCGAAGATGGAACGACAGTCTCAACCTTGGTTGAACTCGCGGTACACACTTCTTTGAAAGGGGGCGTTATGAGAACGGTGTGTTTTTGCATGGTGCTTACGTGTGCGGCACAGGCTCCGGCTGTTACGGTGCCCGACGGCTGGACTGTCCGACAGATTAGTAAGGGAACAATGGTACTGGGAAGTGGGGAATATGCTGACGAACGGTACTTGCAGGCATCTGGAGAGAATCTCCTGTGGCAAGAGCTTACTCGTGTTCGCGATTACAGTGCGGAACTTGTACTTTGGGATGGAACTACGATTCACCGTATATCCAATGCTCCACACAACGGCTTCGTTCTTTTTGACGATAACGTATTCTGGTGTGAAAACACATCGCAAGAACCGTTTTCGTACGAACTATGGTTTTGGGACGGAAGTCGCAAACTCCAAATACACACAACCTCTGAATGGCCAAGTAATCTCACGCTGTCCGGCAGCCAAGCTGCTTGGATCGAGGCAAGCAAAGTCATGTTCTGGAATGGGACAGCCGTAACACAGATTTCAAGCGGAGCGGGTGCTTGTCAACAGTGCCAGTTATCAGAAGGCCAAACAGTATGGATTCAGAAGACTTCGGACACCAGCAATCAAGTCATACACTGGGACGGCGGCACAATTCGACAGATTTCTGCCGGAAAAGGGAATTGCTCATCGCCGATGTTGTCGCATGGTCAGGCAGTCTGGCGTCAAAATGTTGCCAATGCTTATCAAATCATGTACTGGGATGGATCGATGACCCGACAGGTTTCGAGTGGTGAGGGTAATTATTGCAGCTGGTACACCATTGACCAGGGAAGACTGGCTTGGGTTGAAAACCATGCGGCAGGGCCGCAACTATTCTGTCAGACGACGGGAGCAGCTATCCCAATTTATCACGGCGGAACTGATGCCCCCACTTGGACAAACACTCATCTTGTCTGGTTCGGTCCCACCGCGGTCCACACATGGGATGGTCAACAGGTGCGTACTATTGGAGAGAACGCGAAAAGAGACAGAAGCTTATCTGTCTCGGACGACCTGCTCATTTGGTCTGAACAACGGCAGGGCCCCGGTTGGTATGGCAGGATATTGTTCTCGACTGATTTTGAGACCGAACAGCTTTTAGCCGAAGGATGGGGGCATGGTCCCGCTGTTGCCTACGGCCGGGGAATAGCCTTTATCGCTTGCGACAAAAACTACGATGTGCAGGTATTCCTTGCAGAACCCGGCGGAACCCCTGTAGTTACCAGAGCCCCAGCAAGCGATCTCAACAAGGATAACATCGTAGATGTTGCTGACCTGTCAATCCTCGCTTCAGAGTGGCTGGACACAAGCGATATTCGCATCGCACGGCTGGGGATGGATTTTGACCCCGGCTGGACCGCAACCGGGCAGTGGCAGTTCGGTATGCCCGTCGGAGGCGGTAGTTCGGTCAAAGGCTCACCCGACCCATATGCGGGCTTCACCGGCAGGAAGGTGTACGGCGTCAACCTCAACGGCGATTATAGCACCCAGGTGGGGTCTCAGCAGACCCTGACCGCAGGCCCCTTCTGCTGTAGCGGTTATGGACAGATCACGCTCAGCTTCGCCCGCTGGCTCAATTGTGATACCTCTGACTACGTTCGTTGCACGGTCGACGTATCGACCGACGGGGAGACGTGGGCAAGTTTGTGGATCAACCCGATGGATACGCCAGTCACAGATGACCAGTGGCAAGTGGTACAGTATGACATCAGCCAGGCCGCCGCAGGGCAACTGCAACTCTACGTCCGCTGGACACATCAGATAGTCAACGAGAGGGCACTACCATATTCGGGATGGAACATCGACGATGTGGAAATGTGGGGGAAGGGCAAATGAGCGGGTGTAAATGAGCCATGTCCCCCGATAGCCACAGCAAGGCTATGCAGCGGGGTTCAACGCCGCACTTTGGGTCCTTGGCAAAGCGTTCCTGTATCTTTACAAGCCCATAATTCCTGCTGTCCGGCAACTCAACGATAAACCAGCAGCCTGCCGTATTTACCGTGCGTCTCGTGCTCCGGGTCAGGATCATTTCTGGCCCGCTCTGCTGCTTCGGTTAAAGGTTATGGCCGTCGACCCGGAATCTGTTTTCATAACCCAAATTGTGGTCGTTGCAAGAAATTTCTGCCCATTCATTGACTGGCACGACCCGAAGCGGTAGAATTGAGCAATGTATCAGAGTTGAGTCTTTTTTGGTAAGGAGAGAGAAAGGCATTGTCAGAATTTCCATTTCTTGCACTGCCTCTGGCATAATGAACAAAAAAACCGCAGGATGTAGTTTTTACATGCTGCGGTCGTCGCCCGAAGGCGGTGCCTGCGAATTTTGCATCTTGTTGCGAAAAACCCACAGGCCGAGATCAGATATACTGATCTGAAATATATCGCGAAGCTGCGGACGTGTCAATAAAAATTCTGGAGGGACAATGCGGATACTGGGAATCGATATAGGTTCTAATTCTGTCGGTTCGGCCTGGGTCGATACCGAGACGCACCAAATCACTGTGGGAGCAAGCGTGTTTCCTGCTGGCGTCGAAGAATCCGACGAAAAACGGGGGGCACCCAAAAACCAAGCCCGCAGGAATAGCCGCAGCCAGCGTCGCTCGATAGCTCGTCGGGCCCAGAGAAAGCACCAAATGCGGACCTTCCTGTTAGACAAAGGCTGGATGCCGACCAATAGTGATTCCCAGAAGGGATGGTTCGACAGATTGAATCCGTGGCTGCTTCGCAAGGAAGGGCTCTGGCGTCCACTGAGCGAGCTGGAATTCGGCCGCGTGCTGCTTCACCTCGTCCAACGCCGTGGGGCTTCATGGATGCAAGAGACTGATCCTGATGAGGACCAAGGCCAGCGAGAGGACGACGACCAGAAGGTGAAAGCCGCCATCACCCATGCAAAGCAGGAGATGAAGAATCGTTGCTCACCCACCTTTGGGGCAATGATGGCTGACCTGTATATCGAACGCCGCAGGCTCATAACCAATAAGAAGGGTCAGCAGAAAGATATTGGCAGTCGTATCCGCAACCGATCAGACTCCCTTGGTCAACCTGTTTATGAATTCGCTGCCGACCGCGAATTGATCCGCCAGGAATTCGATGCTTTGTGGACCGCTCAGAAATCATTCGATTCCCCTCTCGCCGTACAATTGACGGACGATTGCCGAAAAATTCTTGAGGATGATTCCGAAAAAACCACATGGCGGACTTGCGGTATTCTGTTCGGCCAAAGACGCACCTTTTGGGACACCGGCACGCTCGGCCGATGCGATCTCGAACCGACGGATCGATGCTGTCCAAAGCCAGACATGTATGCCCAAGAGTTTCTTGTCCTCGAAACCGTAAACAACATCCGCATCGCCGGGCCGGGTGAGACTCCTCGGCCTCTGACGGATGACGAACGCACGGCCGTTTTCCATGAACTCAACACTTACACAACGAAGGCGGCTACGCCCACCACAATCCGTAAGGCCCTGAAGATCGACCGCGGGGAAAAGAAAACCCTCTATTGGCTTAACATCGAAAAGGATGACCAAAGGCAAATCAATTCCAATTGGTTTTATCGTCAGATCGTGTTGCCGGTTTTTGGCAGCGAAGCATGGGGTGCATTTCCGCAATCACAGAAGGATTCCCTCAACAACGCTATCCTCAAATTTGACCCCAAATCCAAAGCTCATGAGGATCGACTTCGGCAAGGCGGTCAAACGTGGTGGAGCTTGTCCGGTGAGCAGACAGAAAAGTTGATTGAGCGATGGAAGACACGCGGCAAGGTCGATGACCGTATCAATCTGTCGCGGAGGGCCGTCAAGAACCTTTTACCATACATGAAAGAACACAAGTGCACGGTGACAGAAGCCCGTAAGTATTTTGCAGAAGATGCGACCAACCAGGCAACTCCTGAACAGCGTGCCCGTTATGCCCTCTCTGGACAGGGTGTTGTTGCCAATCGTGCGATGCGTCATTTCCTCAGCAAGCACCCCGACCTGCTTCCCCCTGCTCCTGTGACCAGCAATCCTGTCGTCCGAAAAGCTATCCATGCTGTCCGAGAGCATGTGATTGGCTATCTCCGAAAATTCGGAAAGCCGGATCGAATCATTATTGAGCTGGCCCGGGAAGGCCGGCAAACCGCTAAAATTCGTAATCGGCAGTTAAGTGAAAATCGCGACCGCGAAAGAAAACGCAAGGAGATTATTGAGAAATACCGGCTTCAAGCCAGTAGCAAAAACCAACGGGAAAGAGCGATTCTTCGGGTCCTGCTGTGCCGCCAGCAAAATACAACATCTGCTTATTCGGATCGGACAATCACCGAAGACATGGCGGCAATTGGGGACAATTTGGAAATTGATCATATTGTCCCCAAGAGCCGCGGAGGAATGAATGGCCAGAATAATCGTCTCTTGTGTTTTGCGGCCGAAAATCGCGGAAAGGGCAACCAGACTCCCAAAGAGTGGATGACCGACTCGGAATACCAGGCGATGGAACGTCGGTTTGATTATTTTAAGAAACAAAATCCCGTCAAATGGGAATTGCTCCATAGAGAGGTCAAAGATCGCGAAGAGTTTGTCCAGTCCGCCCTCACTGATACTGCTTATGCTTCGCAGCAGGTTACAGCCTGGCTACAGGAGGTTCTCTACGGCAATCAGAATGATGGGACTCGCCGAATCTTCACAACCAAGGGAGCGTATACAGCGATCCTCCGTAGGGACTGGGGACTCTTCTACGACCAGGAAGATTCGGGAACATCGGAAAAGAACCGCAGCGACCATCGGCACCACGCTGTCGACGCTGTGGTTATCGCCCTGAGCGGACCTGAACGCATTCAGGATTTGGCTCACCGCTGGGAGCAGCGAGAGATTGCCCGTGCCGAAGGAACATACCTGGATGACGGAGAATTGCCGCCCCCATGGGACACAAAAGATCGGTTCCGTGCTGCGGTAATCGACACAGTAAAGAATCTCACCGTCTCCCACCGCCCTGTGGGGCGAAAGCTCGGCGGTATGCTCCATAGAGCAACACAATACGGGCCTGTTGATCCGCAGAAGAATCTTTATACGAGCCGCATTTATGTTTCCGATTTGTCGGCCAATCATCTCAAGGTCCCCCAAGGGTGGGACCACCTGCGGGAAAAGCTCGACAACGCGACAACCAAAGCGGAAAAACGTGTTATACGCCGTCTGATGCTGGCTTTGCAGGATGTTCCTCCCGGTAAACCCGGAATTGTTCGCGACCGTTGGCTTCGGGAAGAAATAAGGGCATGGCTCCGATCACAGGGGTTGAATCCCAATACATTCAGTGACAGGGAAATGAAGCAGTTGCTCAAAGGCGACAAGGGCCATCTCCCGAAAGAGGTAATTCTGGGCAGTGGCGTCCCTGTGCAAAGGGTGAAACTGCTGCGAGTGTTTAAGAGGATGTTCCAGTGTCCTCGGAAGTTCTGGAATGACAAGACCGGTCGTCTGGAAGTCGATCCAAGTCCAAAGTCGTTACGGGCGTATGAATCGCGAAACAACCACCATATCGAAATTCGAGTCAACAAGAAAGGCGAATGGTCTGGGAAAGTCGTTCCTAACTGGCAAGCGGTAGAAAGAGTTCGCAAACCGTTAACGGAGAAAAAAAACCGACCTGGCAGTGCGGTCGACCGATCCGATATGGTCGACGGCAAGTTGGTTGGCCCTTTCGTCATGTCTCTTTCCATCGGTGAAATGGTCTACATGAAGCAAGCCCGAAAGAACGAGCCTGAATACTTTGTCGTTTTCAAGATTGACCAGCCAGAGATTGTTTGGTTCACTCCGCATTATGATGCCGGCAGAAGTAAAGATTCATATCGCTGCCGGGCTCGGGAGGAAATTAAGGTGAGAGTGCCAAATCTTCGCTCCCTTGGCTGTGAGGACGGAACACCCCCGCAAAAAGTTTGGGTGGGACCGCTGGGCCAAACTAAGGTGTTGCTGAAGGATTAGCCATTAGAGGATGATGGTTTTTGATTAAGAGGGTGATTGAAGTCTCTCGTCCAGGGACTGGGCTTCGAATCGAACAAGACCAACTGCTGATATTGCAGGACAAGGTGATTGCGGCCCGCATCCCCTGTGAAGATGTCGGTCTTGTCGTACTTGACCAATCTCAGATATGGCTGACTCACTTGGTTTTATCCCGCCTGATGACGGCCGGTGCCGCAGTCATCACCTGTGGAGCAAACCACTTGCCTGTGGGTTTGATGCTGCCGACTGCCAGTAATCATGAAATGACCGGTCGACAGAAAATCCAAGTAGCCGTCTCACGTCCCCTTCAAAAACGCCTCTGGCAGCAAATTGTCCGCGAAAAGATACGCAATCAAGCCAGTGCAATTTGTCCGCATCCTGATTCCGGCAAACTTCGCAACCTCATTGACGAGGTCAACTCTGGGGATAAGACTAACGTCGAGGCACATGCTGCCAGAATCTACTGGCCCGTAATGATGGGTCGTTCCTTTCGCCGTTTACCGGCTGGACCGTGGCCCAATCCATTGCTGGATTACGGGTACACAATTCTCCGGGCTGCCGTCGCCCGTGCGATTTGCTCGGCAGGCCTCAATCCTGCCTTTGGGCTCCATCATGCCAATGCCAAAAACCCATTTTGTCTGGCCGATGATTTGATGGAGCCGTTCCGCCCACGAGTCGATCAGGTTGCCAAATCACTTGTTCAAGCGGGTGCAACGGAAATAACCCCCGACGTTAAGAGACAGATATTGTCGCTGGTATTCGAGACAGTCGAGACTCCCGAAGATTCGGGCCCGTTCTTTGTTCAGCTACACGATTTCGTGGCCAACTTGTGGCGATGCTTTACGAGAGAGCAATCCAGACTGGTCTTTCCTCACTGGAGGACAGATGGAAATCTGTAGGTACCGAACTATGTGGATAGTGGTGATGTTTGATCTACCGGTAGACACACCGACAGCCGTCCGGTTTTATGCTCAATTTCGGAAATATTTGTTGGCTGACGGGTTCTCTATGATACAATTCTCTGTATATGTGCGGCATTGTGCGAGCATGGAAAACGCCGATGTTCACATGAATCGGGTCCAGCGTATGGTCCCACCCGATGGAGAAGTGCGTGTATTATCTCTTACTGATAAGCAGTTTGAGCGTATGCGGATTTTCCGTGGAAAAAGAAGGGTCCCGGCAGAAGAGCCGCCCCCACAGCTCCTCCTTTTTTGATAATCCATTTCAATTTAATTGCCGCTCCTGCAACCACTTGCAACGGCTAGAGTATATCTGATCCCAGCCTGAGAGCAAGTCGCAACTATGCTCACAACGCCGCACACGCGATGCGTAGTATATCTGATCCCAGCCTGAGAGCAAGTCGCAACACGCCCGCGCTGCCGCCGTCGTGGCCTTTAAGTATATCAGATCCCAGCCTGAGAGAAAGTCGCAACCAAGGCGTGAGGGGGGCATTCGGGAGCTTGAGTATATCTGATCCCAGCCTGAGAGCAAGTCGCAACACCTGAATGACAGTTATCCGAACGCTGACGAGTATATCTGATCCCAGCCTGAGAGCAAGTCGCAACCTTACATCGTTTATACCAAAGTTGTCGGTGAGTATATCTGATCCCAGCCTGAGAGCAAGTCGCAACTCGCAGGTTGCGGGGGCAGGGGCCCGCGGCAGTATATCTGATCCCAGCCTGAGAGCAAGTCGCAACTCGGGCGCATCTTCTGGATAAACCCTTGGAGTATATCTGATCCCAGCCTGAGAGCAAGTCGCAACTCCCGGGACGGGGTAGTCGGGGCGGAGGCGAGTATATCTGATCCCAGCCTGAGAGCAAGTCGCAACAGCTTGCGATAATAGCCGCTCCGCATTGCAAGTATATCTGATCCCAGCCTGAGAGCAAGTCGCAACGGGGTGAGCGTGCGGACGGTGCGGGGGCGGAGTATATC